>JAESGP010000176.1_pt1 | contig 21763 bp, 20 predicted proteins | sample 9269741 | NCBI WGS metagenome assembly JAESGP01 (sample SAMN15720684, study PRJNA650882) | algae metagenome | isolation source: Desmonostoc vinosum HA7617-LM4 and co-occurring heterotrophs from cave wall | place: USA: Waikapalae cave, Hawaii | collected 2011-05-27
ATCGGCTGGGTTTGGAATATTATCAACAAGTCAAGTATCAAGAAATAGAGAGCGATATTAAAGCGACAATTGCTTATCTAAAAACTTTACCTAATGTTAAAAATGATGCGATTGGTGTCATTGGTTTATGAAGGGGGGAAGTTGATTCGGGCGATCGCGTCTATGGAAGCTATTTTATCAGAACCAGGTGGTACTGTTGTCGATCCCCAAAGCAATAGGGAATACCCTTCCCCACCCAAGATTGTTGCTTCTAAGGATTATTCAGAGCGAGATAAGCTGCCATTGGGTGGGTTAAGGGTTTCGGAATTGTGCGGATTAAAATGGAAAGATTTACAAACCAGAGGAGATAGTGGGCAAGTAAAGGTGAAAGGGAAAGGTTCTAAATCCCGTTGTGTGTTATTGCCAAAGTCTTTATGGGTAGAATTAATCAATTTGCAACCAAATGCGTTTGGTAATACTCCGGTGTTTCGCAGTCGCAACAGCAGTAATCAGGGTCATTTAACTAAAGAAAGAGTGGATCAAATTGTCACTTATTGGGATTCTTTACTGGTAGGTTCACGAAAATTTTAGTAGCCATGTTTTCTCCTCTGGTTATAGTACATTTGTTCTATTTTACAGATAAATTGAACCCTATCAATATCTACTTCAGCAACGAGTAGAACGAGCAAAGCAGTTGTTGAAACAAACCGACCAATCAATTATGGACATTGCTTTAACCTGTGGGTTCAACAGTCACATTCATTTGAGTAAACAATTTCGCCAACTCACAGGTATGACACCGAAAGCCTACAGACACAAGTAATAGCGAAATAGCGCCGCATCCATCTTCAACCGTCAAAGCAGGACAAGATTCAATACTTTAAGGAATTGGTATTACAGACACTCTACGCGATCGCTTTTCATCTATCATCAGTCCCTAGTGGCTGTTTCAGGGCATTGCCTGACTCCCCCATTCCTGATAAGCGCTTCTTATCACCGCTATCAGACCTTTGTTGTCAAGTCCTGTTGACCAATTGTAACGATATTGTTATATTACTTTACATAAATAAGCAAGCAATAAAAAAACTATGTACACCACTGTTAACGAAAACGGCGTTTTAAATAACTACCCCACTGAACCCCAAGTATACTGCGCTGAGTACCCGGCAATTTGGGAACAACGCAAATACGTTGTACAAGGTGTATTCGCTACTTTAATTGTCACTACTTTAGTTTTGGTTGCTTTTGCGGTTAGCTAAGAATTTTTAACATCGGTATCGCTGTATCTCATCGTCATTCTTCCTTCTCCCCCGAACCCCGGTACTTAAAACCGGGGTTTTTTGTTGTTGGGTGCGATAAACGTCTACTTGCCAAAAAACCCAGTCGTTGTGACCGGGCTTTTGTGGGATATATTCCCCTGTTATTTATAGAAGTTATTTATAAACCGCTTGTTCTGTTAATGACTACCACGCCTGGGTTGCAAGTTCCAGAAAACTACAACTTCTTTTTAAGGATGTGTAGCTTGCCGCTGTAGGCATCGCCCATCCCCCAACTATGTAGACAAACATATACTACAACTGTATTATGGACATGAGTCTTAATTACAAATACTACAAATTCGATGATCAGCAGATTCTCCTCAACTATTAGTAGCGTGATGCATTGCCACAAGCGCAAGGGTTTAGGCAGAGTAATCGCGCTGTTTGCGTTTGAGGGAATGTATGTGTTCATCGGCGATAAATCTGTAAACGTTGGCATTTTGGGAGTGATCGCCACATGGCTAAATCTGGATCAACTTATCCACAGCGGGAGGTGCAAGTGTATTACAGCACCAACATAAGGCAAAAAGTATCGACTACTTGACCCCCGCTTTTGAAATGACTTGAGATGCTGCACCCCAACCGTCAGTTCTCCATCCCAAGTTCTCACGGTACAACTGAAATTATTAACGGCGGTGACAATTGCCCAGCAACCGCTTTTACCCCTGAGTTCTAGATTGTCTTTGGTCAGAATTTGGCACACCTCACCGATCTGGTAGGTGTTAGGGACTTGGGTGCGTTCCATAATTCTTTGCACAACGTCTTTGACGATCCGGTGTGATGGTACTTTTCCCTTGGCAGATTCTACAGCTTGTTGCCATGCTTCGGGCTGAGTATCAGGATCTAGCTTAGTCAACGGTCTAATTTGCCATTCATTAGTCGGCAAAATGTGATCGTTCCGATCACATTTTTCAACCAAGTTATCAAAAACAACAGCCGCATCCATTAAAAGATAAGACTGGCGACGACTATGACCGAAGCGATCGCGGCAATATTCCTCAAATGTTTTGTGCGTCGAACGGTACATTCGCCGATCACGTAGTTCCGCCAGTGCCTTTCCTGCTTCAAAAAACGCCCGCTCTACCTTGCGTTCCAGGTACAAGCGATCGCGAATCTCTTGGTCGGTTAATTCTGGTACTTCAACAGCAGTAACGGTGATTGTTGCTGTAGCTGGGTTTTCTTCTTGGACAAGATTATCTGGTGATGTGCTGTCAGTGGATGAAGAGATGGTAGATTTTTTGCGCTTTGAGGATGGTTTAGCCATGATTTCACCCTTGTTAAGGGTATTTGCTCAGACTGGCTCACTCTCATTATGGCTGTAGCCAGGGCTACAAGCGCTTAAGAGCAGCTAATTTCAGCTTCTGCTGCCAGAACCTCAACTGAACTCCTAAGCGTTCGCTTCTGTAGAGTCACTGAAAATAGCGCGGAAGTTAATGGTTTGAGGTCAAGCATCCTTTAACTCTCCATTATTCCTGGCACGCTCCAACTCTTCTTCACAAAGGACTTCTATTAAATTTGACAGAGAACGCTTCCTAATCTTAGCTAGCCGTTCTAAGTCAGACTTTAATGCTTCGTCCAAATAAAGCGATATTCGCTTTTTGTCAGAGATTACTTCAGTCTGATTTAGTTGTGGATTAAACCATTCTATTAATGCAAGTTCAACTTCTGGTAATAAATCAGGCTCAATATACAAGTCAGGGGAAACGCATCTTATTTGCTAATAAAAATTAAAAAGGATTTTCAAATGACATAGATAACTGCAAAACTTGAGAAACTGATAAACAAAATAAATCAATAATTTTTAAAACTATGAATTGACTTATCTCAACATGAATCACTATCTATTAGTACTAAAAAAACTTATTAGGTGGTCATATAAAACTATGTTTATCTGGAGCGTAAGTGGAACTCTCACGCCAGATTATAAATCAAAAATCTGGTTGTTCTTGTTTACTGCCATTGAATTTACTACAAAAAGGAACCTGTATTGCTTGGCAACCGACGGCTGCCACAAACTCACCCCCCCCTCATAACGATTATCATTCTTATTTAATTTCGTACCTAATTTACTGAAAGTCTTGTGTGATGGGGTGTTGGGGAATTCTATCTTCAACATCAATCTTTAATATTTAGATGCGTTCGCCCTGGGATCTAAGGCTGTCGATATTTGTAAATCAAATAGGATTGCTATAGTATAGATTGGAAACTAGATGTAGCCACAGCGATTAATAATCAAGGGCAAATTGTTGGCAACGCTATAAATCCAGATGGTCAGATACATGGTTTCTTACTAACTCCTAGATCTGCTGAACCCGTTCCAGAACCTTTGACAACAGGTGGTACATTATTAGCAGGGATGGGATTGGCATATCTGCGTTATCAGAAGCGACGGTTGGGTAAATCTATATGAAAAGTTAGGTATTGCATATTTATAGCTAAAGTTTGTAGTAAGCACTTTAGTGCTTTAATATTTCGAGGACTAAAGTCCTTACTACAAACTGTGGTTCGTTACCAATTGTTATGCGATCGCTAACTCAACTCAGCTACTTTTATGATTAATAATCTCAGTTATGCGATCGCTAAATCAGTTAAGCTACCTTGATAACCAGTAATCTCAATCACTGCATCACTCAAAGCATTAAATCCATTACTATTGTTATTGATTGCCAAAAAAGTCCGCGTACTTGCACCAGTACCAACACTAAAAGTTGCTGCTTTATTGGCAAGGAAAGTAGTAGTAGTTAATAAACTTTTGATGTTTGATTCAGTCAAGTATTGATATTGCCAAGTTCAACAACATCAGCAGCACTCACAGCATTTGGCCCATCAATTTTATCCACACCTATCTTCAAATCTTTAATCACATCAAAATTAGATAGCAACGAATCATTCACAGCATTAAAAGTAAATTGATCGCTACCATTGCCACCAGTTAAAATATCTGCACCAGCACCACCGATGAGGATATCATCACCAGCACCACCAAATAGTTGGTCATTACCATCATCACCAAACAGTTGGTCATTACCATCATTACCAAACAGTTGGTCATTACCAGCACCAGCAATTAGTTGATCGCTACCTTCATTTCCTAAAAGTTGATCATTACCAATACCACCATAAATCAGGTCATTACCTGCTAATCCCGATAAGATATCGTTCCCATCATTACCAAACAGTTGGTCATTGCCAGCATCACCATTCAACTCATCATCACCGCTACCACCGTTGACAATTAAACCTGTAATTAGATCATCAACAGTTTTGGATACAAGTTGACCTACTTGATTATAAACGTAGCTGGCAAATGCATCAGCGACACCATCGTTATTATTGTCAATCTCAGCGGAGGTGAGTTTGCCAGTTGCATCGTAGTTGTAAGTTGTCAGTGCCTCGATGATGCCATCAGAATTTTTGTCGAGTTGTTCGGATATCAACTGACCACTGGTATTGTAGTTATAAGTAATAGTTTCATCTGCGATGCCATCGATATTTTTGTCAATTTTTTGGGATAGCAGCTTGCCGCTAAAATCAAAAATGTAATTACCAACCGCATCAATGACAGTATCGTTATTGAAATCATAGCTAGCGTTTGTGTTTCCATAAGTTTTAGTTTCGCTATAATCAGCAACCCCATCACCATTATCGTCCAATTGATAGGATGTTTGGTTGCCTTTGGGGTCGTAAGTATAGGTTTTGATATAATCAGCGATGCCATCACCATTACCGTCCAATTGATAGGATGTCAGTTTGCCTTTGGCATTGTAAATATAGGTTCTGACTACATCAGGAATACCGTCATCTTTTTTGTTGCGGCTTAACGATATTACTCTGTCATTAGTATCATAGGTTCTGATTTCTATAAAATCCCAGATGCTATCACCGTTATTGTCACGACGATAGGATGTCAGTTTACGGCTAGCACTATAAGTTCTAGTTTCAACGAAATCAATGGTGCCGTCGCCGTTTTTGTCCAATTTATAAGATGTGATTTTGCCGTTGAGATCGTAAGCTTTAGTTTCAACAGAATCAAAGATGCCATCCCTATTTTTGTCAACACTATAGGATATCACCTTGCCGTTGGCATCATAAATATAGGTATAGAAAACATCAAGAATGCTGTCGCCGTTCTTGTAAATACTATCTGTTAACACTCTGCCGTTAGCATCATAAGTGAAAGTTCTGATATAATTAGGGATGCCATCGCCGTTGTAGTCACGGCTATAGTATGTTACTTTGCCGTTGGCATCATAAGTTCTGATTTCGCTGTAATCAACAACAACGGTGACGGCGTTGTCACGGCCATAGTATGTCAGTTTGCCGTTGGCATCATAAGTCCAAGTTTGGATAAAATCAGCGATGCCGTCACCGTTGTAGTCATCGCTTCTGTATATGAGGTTGCCATTGTCATCGTAGGTATAGTTTTGAACATAATCAGCAATGCCGTCACCATCATCGTCAGTCTTTGCAGATGTCAATCTATTATTAGCATCGTAGGTATAGGTTGAGGAAGAAGTATAAGTGTTGCTTTTATAGTATCTGGATATTTGGTTGCCGTCAGCATCATAAGTTACAACTTGGACAATATCGTCAATGCCATCATCGTTATAGTCTACGCTATAGTTTGTCAGGTTGCTATTGGCTTCATAAGTGGTGTAATCAGCGATACCGTCACCGTTGTAGTCAACGATAGTAGATATTTTGTTGTTATTAACATCATAAGTATAGGTATAGATAAAATCAGCGATGCCGTCACCATTGTTGTCATTGTTTAGAGATGTTCTGTTGCCTCTAAGATCGTAAGTCCTAGTTTCGATAAAATCAGCGATGCCATCACCGTTGTTGTCATAGCTTCTGGATATTAGTTTGCGGTTGGTATTATAAACAAAGGTTTGGGCCCTATCAGTGATGCCGTCACCGTTGTTGTCAAATGTATAGGATGTCAGTTGATATCTATAGGTAATAACTGAATCTATTGTCCCATCTGTGTTGTTGTCTACATTTTGGGATTTGAGTACACCATTAGCATCGTATGTATAGTTTGTGAGAGAGGTCATCACATTACCTTCATAGTAAGTATTTGTCTGGTTTTTTGCCAGCTATTTTAATGACACATTACTATGATTGGCTATATTTTACTAGTACCAAATTTGACAACTGATTCTAGTTGAGAAGCTATTGTTGATGGAATAACCACTTTTCAATGCATATTAACTATTATTACGAATTAATATGTATTGAGAAGTAATCTGAATTACAAGGATTAGAGTTATGCGATCGCTAACTCAACTCAGCTACTTTTATGATTAGTAATCTCGGTTATGCGATCGCTAAATCAACTAAGCTACCTTGATAACCAGTAATCTCAATCACTGCATCACTCAAAGCATTAAATCCATTACTATTGTTATTGATTGCCAAAAAAGTCCGCGTACTTGCACCAGTACCAACACTAAAAGTTGCTGCTTTATTGGCAAGGAAAGTAGTAGTAGTTAATAAACTTTTGATGTTTGATTCAGTCAAGTATTGATATTGCCAAGTTCAACAACATCAGCAGCACTCACAGCATTTGGCCCATCAATTTTATCCACACCTATCTTCAAATCTTTAATCACATCAAAATTAGATAGCAACGAATCATTCACAGCATTAAAAGTAAATTGATCGCTACCATTGCCACCAGTTAAAATATCTGCACCAGCACCACCGATGAGGATATCATCACCAGCACCACCAAATAGTTGGTCATTACCATCATCACCAAACAGTTGGTCATTACCAGCACCAGCAATTAGTTGATCGCTACCTTCATTTCCTAAAAGTTGATCATTACCAATACCACCATAAATCAAGTCATCACCTGCTAATCCCGATAAGATATCGTTCCCATCACCACCAAAAATAAGTATAGGTTTCGACTTTATCAGTAGCGATGCTAGGGCGAACGCATCTAAATTATACTTGCTTACCACTGAGGTTAAGAATTGATCGATTTAAGTGGTATTTTAACCATCTTACCTGAAGATTGACAGTCCTACCAATGTACTGAACCACACCTTGAGAGTCGATTGCGAAATAAATGCAAGGCTGGCTAGGTAACTGCGATCGCTCGTTAAGAGCAACAGAGGGTAGAGTCAAAGGATTAATGGTCTGAGGATTAATCATCTTCGCTTTTTTCCTGTGCTGGAAACCACTCTAGTATCTCTCCTGGTTGAATCTTGTAAGTTTCACAAAGAGCTTCCAAAATCTTGGAGGAGGGGATGTAAGTAGGATCTTTCAGGTGAGCAACAGTATTCTGATTCGGTGTTTGATGCAGTGCGTTCGCTAAAACAATTCGCAATTCGCAATGACGCTCGCGGACTCGCTAACGCAATTCGCAATTGAAATAACTGCGAATGGCTTTGTTGATGAATACTTGCAATATCAACCATTGGAACAACTGACTACTGAGGAACTACAGCAGTTGCTCTTTGCTGAGGTGGCTGACTGTGAGCAGTTGCTAGATATTCCCTTTGAACAGCTAACTACCCAAGACTGGGAACGGTTACTGGAGTACGAGTCAGTAGCAGTGTAGAAAGGCAGGCAAGGAGGCAAGGAGGTAAGGAAAGAAGATGAGCGCGCTCGCAGTTCTCTGTTTTGGTGACTTTGCCTAACTTATATTCTTGCTTGCAATATTATAGAAATCAGAATTTTTTACTTTTATACTTAAAATAATAATTGTATATTTAAAAACAACTATTCTTTTGTTGATGGTTGTTAACTTGACTATCAACGGGCAACCATTAAAACATATCTATGCTTCCGTCAGTATTTAAAACCTGTATTCCAAGAGAAGAAATTTTAGCAGGAGAACTATCACCCGAATTATTTGCTGCCAAGTTGCGACTGGTTGTAGAAGGGAAAGCACCTCAAGTCTACCAAGACCCTACAGCCTTTTTCGCTAATACCTTTGCCACTGATGGTTTGAAAACATTAATTGCTGAAGTGTTCGGACGTTTGGTAGGTGCTGCTGTTGGCTCCCCCATTATCCGATTAGAAACTAGTTTTGGTGGTGGAAAGACCCATGATGAAATTGCTTTATGGCATATCGCTAAAAATGGTAGAGAAATTTCTGGGCTAGAGCGTTTTGTTAACAACCTAAATTTCATTCCAGACCGACCAATTCAAGCAGCAGCGATCGCCTGTCAAGACCTTGACCCAGTTAACGGCGTTTATCATGCGGATACTGGCGTTACCACTTACACCCTTTGGGGAGAAATTGCTTATCAAATTGGGGGTGTGGCAGGTTATAGCTTGCTTAAAGGTTCTGACGAACAGCGAGTCAGTCCAGGTACAGTGGTTTTAGAAAGGATAATCCAAGGGCAACCCACAGTCATTATCATCGACGAAATTGCCTCATACCTGAGAAAAGCCAAGGCTACTCTAGTTGGTAACAGCAACTTAGCTGGACAGGTAGTTGCTTTTTTATTCGCCCTCATGGATTTAGCAGCATCTTGTAATAATTTAGTATTTGTTTACACACTGGCTTCCTCTACTGACAGTTTTGGCGAAGAAACCACCGAAATCCGGGAAACCATTTCCGCTACCGCTAGGCAAGAGCGGATCATTAAACCCAGCACTGATATTGAAATTTACAATATAGTTAAACAGAGGATGTTCAGCAGCATTGAAGCTAACGCTGCCAATAATGCTTCAAAAGAATATTTACAAACTTATAAAGCTAGTCGAATTAATTTACCAGATGGTTGCAAAGATGCACGCTATGCCGACAGTATTGAGCAGAGTTATCCCTTCCACCCAGAATTATTTAATCTGCTGACTAAAAAGATTGCCTCCATCCCAAACTTCCAACGCACCAGAGGAGCTTTGCGGTTATTTGCTAGAGTTATACGTTATCTGTGGGACGATACTACTGCATGGATACCGCTAATTCATTCTCACCACATTCCTGTTGGTATTGAAGAAGAAATCACCAGCGATTTAACAGCCCGTTTGGAACGTCCTTTGATGCGGATTACGATCCAAGCAGACATTTACAACAAAGATGGTAGAGAAGCACACGCTCAGTTACAAGATGCTGAATGGAAAGCTGCTGGTAAACCTCCCTTTTCAACCTGGGTAGCTCGGACTATTTTTTTGCATTCCATCACTCAAGGTATATCTGCGGGGATTCGTCGCGCCGAATTAAATTTATCTTTGTTGACACCAGGGCTAGAAATTGGTTTTGTTGATACTGCCTTAGAAAGGTTGAGTGAAGTTGCTTGGTACTTGGAAAATGATCCAATGACAACTCTGGCTCGTTTCAAGGAAGAACCATCAATCAATAAAATTATTGCTGAAGAAAAAGCTCAAGTTGGAATTACCGAAGCGAAGGATGATTTACGAAGTCGCCGCGATGCCATTTTTGCTAATAGACTACTGACGTTAGTTATTGCACCGGAATTACCAGCAGATGTGGATGACGTGTCCGATAGTATTGCCCTGTGTTTAATTGACTTTAACGAGGCGACTATTTCTGTAACTACCGAAGGGCCACCGCCAATGGTGGAGAAAATTTTTAATGAAACAGGTGAGTCGGGTAAATTCCGTACTTTTAGAAATCGTTTGTTATTTTTAGTTGCTAACAGGCAAGAATTAGAACGAGCAATTGACAATGCTAGGGAATTTCGGGCTATTCAAAATATTCTAAATTCTCCCAATCGCTTGCAAGATTTATCAGAAAATCAGCAAAAACAACTCAAAGATAAAAAAGGTTCTCTTGATTTAGGGGTAAGAGTATCTTTAACAAATGCCTACCGCCATTTATTTTACCCTGCTAATGACCCAGTAAAAGCTCCCAAGGGTTTGATGCACTATACCCTTCCCGCCCAAGATTCTAGCGATGTGAAGGGTAAAAATAATCAACAAGATGTCATCTTAAAAGCACTGAAAGATTGTCAGAAAATTCGTGCTGATGACGCACCATCCTACGCCCCTGCTTATATTTTGCAGAAGGTATGGCTGTCTGGGTTAAACCATTGGACAACTAAAGCATTAAAAGAAGCTTTCGCCAAAGACCTGAGTTTAAATATATTTGTCGATGCCGAAATCTCAAAGCTCCGAGATACCATCCGCCAAGGGTTGCAGACTGGTAACTGGGATATGAAAGTAGGAGAAAAGCTGTTTATTAAAACCGATGACGGTAAAATTACTCTACCCGACTCCATAGAATTTTCTGAACGGATGGAACTCTATCGCCGGGGAATTCTCGAACCACCAAAACCGCGAGAAATTGAACTGAATGCTCAAGTCTTGTCGAGTACAGAATCGTTAAAACCTGTGCGGATACGGTGGAAAGCATCGGGGGCTTTGACGATTAAGCTGTATCAGGATGGGAATTTGGTTGCAGGGGAGTTTCGCCCTAGTGATGAGTACGAAACAGCGATCGCTAAAACCACAACTTTCAAAATTGTAGCTGACTACGGTAATGGCGAAGTAGAGGAGAGGGAAACCCCAGCAAGCATCTTAACCTACGGTACTGGTACACCCCGCACACCTAACGGTAGCGAAAAAATTGGCGATGACTGGAATGATTTATCTCTGTTTAAAGCTAAACCAGAAGAATTTGACTTGGAGGGAACACTCGATAGGGTGTTTAATGAATTAAGCGATCGCATCCAAGATAATCAAGTTCAGGGTATCCAGTCGTTGGAAATCTCCGTTGGGCAAGTAATGGACTACCGCAAGTTGATGACGGCTTTCCCTATGTTGATCAAGCTAAAAGTGCAAATCGACCAAACGGCAACTATTACTGTTAATGAACAGTTTATCCGGTTAGAGTATCAAGGGCCAGTCAAAGGATTTCAGAGTTTTCAGGGGGCTGTTAACACTTTGCTAAGTAGCCCGGATGTAAAAGCTGACGTGTCGCTGAAGCTAGTATTTGAATTTTCATCTCCAGTGCAACCAAACGGCGCAGAAATCAGTAATATCAAAGGTGCCCTTAATCGTAACCCGGTTGACAGGCTGAATTTGACGGCGAAAGTAACTTACTGAGATGCAAGAGTTTCAATTGCGAGTGGTTCCTACAGACAACAATAACTTTGCCCTGGAGTTGTATCAATGTGCTTATAAAAAAGCCGGTGAAAAAAAGCGTCCTTCTGCCAAAAGAATTGGGCGTTTAAAGGGCAATGCTTTAATTCAGGTGAAACAGGCAATTTATGATTCTTTGAAGGCGAATAATTATGACCCCAAAACCCTAAGTCACAATCGCCAAACTCCTTATGTTTTGAATGAGGAATCAGGGATAAATCTGGCATTATTGTTTCAGACTTTGCAACCGCTTTCTAAAATAGAACGCATTGCGAATATTGCCCAAGGGATTAGAGCCATGAGTTATGAGGAATCGCACTACTGGTTTGCCAAGATTAGCAATGGTAAACGGAATCAGGCTTTGAAAGCGATTCGGGTATTATTGGGTGATTAGTTGATAGTTAACAGTGAACAGTTAACAGTTAACAAATAAAGTTAAACCACATCTATTTTAATAACCATAGTTTAAAAAGTAGTGGGAGCATCTTGCTCCCTACGGGCAGTAGCAGGTAGTGGGAGCATCTTGCTCCCTTACAGGCAACACGCGGTTAGCCCCCTGCTGGTATTAGCTCCCTGTGGGGTAGTAGCGGGCAAGATGCCCGCACTACTCCAGGATTGAAAATGGACGAGGTTTATAACTATAAATCAGGAGGTAAAATATATGAAAATTGACGTGCGTGGTGCTGTTCTAGCTGCTAAAAAATATTTTGAAGATATCCAGGATATGATAGGGAATTCTATCAGTGATATCTTGCTTGAAGAAGTAGAATTGTCAGAGAATAAAAGGTTTTGGTATGTAACTTTAGGTTTTAGTCGCCCTGTAGCTAAGACTGAAAGAACACTTATTCCTGAAGCTATTTCTTTAGCTACTAAATATGAGCGTGAGTATAAAATATTTACCGTAGATGCCGAAACGGGGGAAGTAAAATCGATGAAAATTCGTGAGGTATGAAAGCTACTTCAGGCAAACAAGGTAAACTTATAGAAACTTTTGAAGAGGTTTAAAAAGAGACGGTAATTTCATCTATAAAAATGACATATAAAACGCAATTACCACAATTAGAAAAGCCAAAAAGTAGATATTTTATTACATTTGTAACTTGGGAAAGATTAGAACTCACACCAGAAGCTAGACAAGTTGTATTAGATGCTTGTAAGTTTTTTCATGAACAAAGATATGAGCTTTTCGCAGTTGTAATAATGCCAGATCACGTACATATTCTGATTCAACCCTTTCCAAAATCTGAAACAGAATATTGGTCAATCGGGAGTATTATGCATAGTGTAAAAAGTTATAGTTCCAAACAAATTCCGAAAGCAATGTTACATATTGGGAAAGTTTGGCAAGATGGTAGATACGACGAAATGATTAGAACCGAAGAAGAGTTCAATAATAAATGGGAATATATTCGACAAAATCCCGTAAAAGCAGGTTTATCAATTACCCCTGAAGAATATCCCTTTTTGTGGGAAACATTTTGATAATATCCTGTAGTGCGAGCATCTTGCTCGCTTTTATCCATTATGCGAGCAAGATGCTCGCACTACAAAATAAATCTGGCAAATCGGGATGCACCGATATGAAAACCCCGCATTCATCTGAAAAATCGCGTGGAGATTAAAAAACCCATGTTTGATGGGTAGAGGCGGGTAGTGGGAGCATCTTGCTTCCTGCTGGTAGCGGGCAAGATGCCCGCACTACAATATACATGAAATGCAATTTTCAATCTCCTACAATCCCTGATGGATAAACCAACCCCCAAACGCCCTGCTGTATTTATTGAAAAAATGATGCCTGTGCAGGTATTAAACGAGCAAGTTAATTTTGAACATGGGGGAAATCCATTTAAAGGATTACATCGCTGGTATTCGCGGAAGCCTTTATCTTTTAGTCGCGCCAGTGTGTTGGCTTCTTTATTACCAGCAGATATCACAATGCAAGAGTTTGAATATTTGCTGGGGTTAGTACCGGGAAAGGAGGTAAAGCTATATAAAACACCGCCTAATTCTGTGCAAATTAAGAAGGTGCAGGATTATTGTACTCAGGTTTGGGGAACTCGCACACCGACTGTGTTAGATGCGTTTGCAGGTGGTGGAAGTATCCCGTTTGAAGCGGCGAGATATGGGTTAAATGTGCTGGCTTCTGATTTAAATCCTGTGGCGGTGGTGACGATGAAGGCGGCGATGGAATATCCGCTAAAGTTTGGCCCAGATTTGCAGCAGGATATTGATAAATGGGTGAAGTGGGTAGGGGATGAGGCTGAGAAAAGGTTAGCTGAGTTTTTCCCTTCTTTACCTGGGGAAACTGTACAAAATTATTTATGGGCGCATACGGTTGTTTGTCCAAGTTGTGAGTCGGTTGTTCCGTTAAGTCCTAATTGGTGGTTAAGTCGCACTAGTAATTATGGAGGAAAAGGACAAGCGAGGAAAATTACGAGTGATTGGTATGCAGTGAAGCCAATTCCTAATCCTGAAAATAAGCGGGTTGATTTTGAATTGGTTAAGGGTAGGAAGGGGAAGGGAACGACGATTATTTATAATGATAATTCCGTTCCCGTAGTGCGAGCGTCTCGCTCGCGTTTGGTATCGAGTAATGGCGAAAATACATCAGATAATATCAACGAAATTTTAAACAATAACGAGATTTTAAATAATAGCGAGCAAGATGCTCGCACTACAAATATTGAACATGAATATGACCCCGATACAACAACTACCATTAGCCGAGGTGTAGGTAAATGTCCTAATTGTGGGAGTGTAATTGAAGATGATGTTATTAAATCTCAAGCACAAGCTGAAGGTTTAGGACATCAATTATATGCAGTGGCTTATAAAAAAGCGAAAGGAAGTTTAGAGTTTAGGACAGTTCAAGATATTGATATAGAAGGAGTTGAACTAGCAGTATCTACATTAGAAAAGAATCGTAGTAACCCAGATAACTTTATTCCTGATATTCCTATTCCTTATAGTAATCGAGTTTACGAAAGAGACTGTGTTGATAAATTAGGCTTGATTAATTGGGAAAGATTTTTCAACCCCCGTCAACTTTTAACCCTAATTACCTATGTAAAAATTATCAGTGAAGCAAAAACACTAATTCAATCTGAGTATGAATGGGAAAAAGCAGAAGCTATTTCAACTTATTTAGCTTTGGTATTAGATAGATGTGTTGATGAAAACTGTAGATTAGGACGTTGGAATCCTCCAAGAGCTGGTTCCGAAGGTGCTTCATCCCAACATGCACTCAATTTAATGTGGAATTATCCAGAAAAAAATGGTGCTAGTGAATTATGGTGTTGGTGCGCTGATGTCTTTGCTTCTGAATATGAAAAATTATGTGCATTATTCGGAACAAAACCAGGTTCAACAGGTATCCCAGGACTTGAACAACATAATCCAAAATCAATTAAAATTGACTCAGCATCAGCCGATAACTTAACTCATATCCCCGATGACTCTGTAGATGCAGTTATCACAGATCCACCTTATTATTCCACAATTCAATACGCCGAACTCTCAGACTTTTTCTACGTTTGGCTAAAACGTACCCTCGGCGATATCTTCCCCGAATTATTCTACCTAGAACTCACCGACAAAGACCGCGAAGCCGTTGCCAACCCTTCCCGCTTCCGCAATATGGGAGTATCCCCAGAAATTCTCGCCAACCAAGATTATGAAGCAAAAATGGCGATGGCGTTCGCTGAATACCACCGCGTCCTCCGCGACGACGGCGTAATGACAGTACAATTCAACCACAAAGACTCCGGCGCGTGGGATGTGTTAGCCAAATCCCTCATTGATGCTGGTTTTGAGATTACCGCATCTTGGGCAGTCAGCACCGAAAACCCGCAAAACTTGCACCAAGCACAGAAAAACGCCGTATCCAGCACCGTGCTTTTAGTATGCCGCAAACGCGACCCTAATGCCGAACAAGCTTGGTGGGATGACGTGCGAATTGACGTGCGAAATATCGTCTTTGAAAAAGCGCCAGAACTCGAAAAATGCTTAACAGCAGATTCCCGTCCTGCTGCTGATAGAGTAGCAGATCCGCAACGCCGCATTAAACCCCCTGGTATTAACTTGTGCTTGAGTGCTTTCGGTTCTGCTTTGAGTGTGTTTACCAAATATAGTTCCATTCTCGACAGCGCCGGGAATCAAGTTGAACCCAAAGCAGCATTTGAAGAAGTACGCCAAGCAGTAGTCGAATACCGACTACAAAAGCTATTAGAAGGTAAAGACTTCAACGGTATCGACCCTTTAACCCAATGGTACATCTTGGCATGGGATACCTTTGAAGCGCGAGAATTCCCCTTCGATGAAGCTAGACAACTCGCCTTAGCAGTCGGTGGTTTTGATGTCTCCGATTTAGTCAAAAAACACAAACTACTCGATTCTGGAAGCGGTTACTGTAAATTACTCACCCCGCAACAACGCTTGAAAAAACGCGCCTTCTCCGTCACCGATACTGAATTTTCTGCTAGATATTTAGTTGATGGACTCCACGCCATTATCGCCCTTTACCAAGAAGAAGAAAATACAGAACCAGTCCGCAGATTTCTCAAAAATACTGGCTTAGTTAGCAACGATTTATTTATGCGGACATTTGAAGTAGCGTTGAAAGTAATTCCCCGCATTGGTGATGAAAAGAAACGCCTGACTGAAGAAAAAGCGTTGTTAGATTTGTGGTTGGCTATGGATGAAATCAAAGCGAAAGTGTCTTACGTGCAACCTGAGCTACCATTTAATGAAGGTGGACAATTGAACTTATTCTGATAATTATTTTTGATTTTAATTGTAGTGCGGGCATCTTGCCCGCGTCTGTGTTATGTATAATATGTTTCGCGCGTTTTTAATACACCAGGGAGCAAGATGCTCCCACTACCTAATATTTTCTAAGAATAGCAAATTTCCCAATATTTCTACTTAACCTAGCAACTGCAACTAATCGATTAGAGTTTTTCTAATGAAAGTTTTCCATAAATCATTCAACAGTACGCTCCACTGCACCACCAAAACTTACAGCAACATCATAACCAATCCGTATAGTAAACAATCTAGCATTAGGGTTTTTCTGTTTTAACTTTAACGCTGTCTCTACACCAGTTGGATCAATCCCATATTCACCAGTTTCGGCATCAATCACAATCATCTTACCGATATTGTCACCAGACTCGACATTTTGACGAATACCGTTTTCATAAAACTGTTTAGCTCTTAGGGCTACTTCTTCTACACTCCAGAAAATTGATTGCATCACAATTACACCTATTTTTACTTCTTAAAGCATTGTAGTATTTAGTAGTATTTATTTGATAAAATTTGATGTAGGCGTTAGCCTGTAGTGACAGTATTCTGTCTTCGCTTAAAAGTTATGTATAACTACAATCCTTTAGAATGCCTACCTTCATCGGCAGAATTACCAGATTCAGATGATACCCCTGTGGATAACGAACTACAAATATTAATTCCCAACTTATTGTTAGCCATCTTAGCCGCTATTTGGCAAAACCGCGATGACTGGTTTTTCGGCATTAACATGGGAGTTTACTATACACCCAATAAAGGAGCCATAGTCCCGGATGGATTCCTGAGTTTGGGTGTTGAACGTTTTGTGGGAGAAAATGGACGTTCTAGTTATGTTTTGTGGGAAGAAGAGGGTATTCCACCAATTTTAGCTTTAGAAGTTGTTTCTCAAACTTACAATGGCGAATATGAACAGAAAAAAATTGATTATGCACAATTAGGCATTTTGTATTATGTTATTTATGCACCAACACGGTTACGTCGTAAGCGTCAACGTTTAGAAGTTTATCGCTTAATTAATGGTGAATACATTTTACAACCAGGGGATAAAATTTGGATGCCCGAAATTGGTTTAGGTATTGGACGGGAACAGGGTACTTATCAAGGACGAACAAGAGAATGGCTGTTTTGGTATGACGAAAATGGTAACAGATACCAAACCCCAGAAGAACAATTGCAAAATTTATTAGCCAGATTACAACAGCAAGGAATTGACCCAAATACACTTTAATTTTGTTGACAGTTGACAGTTGATGGTTGACGGTTGTTAAGATTATATTGGGTGAAAAAAGTTGTATTTACATTGAGCTACTACACAAATTAAAAGCTTATGACAGCAAGCAATATTAGGCAGCAAATTTTAGAGCATATTGAAACGTTACCCCCAGAACAGGTAAAAACTCTCCTGTTAACATGGCTGACTAGTTCATCAGGGGATTTAGAAGATTTTGAGCAGTTACTGACAAATCAAGCTACTCAAACCATAGAAGAATCATTTGAGTACGGTCAGATAGACGCAGCATTAAATTTTCAACCTCTTACTGAAGCCCAAATGGTTCAGCAGAGTCAATCCGCTCTCGAAGCTTACCGTAGCACAGGTTCAGGAGTGGCGCATGACCGTGTGCGCGAATGGGCTGATAGTTTAGGAACTGATACTGAACGCCCATGTCCCAGATAGTTTGGACGCAAAGTGCAATTGACGACTTAAATCGTCATTACGATTTTATCAAACTTAATAATCCTGATGCAGCAGCACGGGCAGTACAAGCAATTGTCTCTTCAGGCGGAAGTTTACAGCAGAATCCTCGTCGAGGTGCGATTGTAGATGAAATAGCAGGATTACGAAAACTTTTAGTATCTTTTGGTAAATACGGTTTTATAATTCACTACGTTATTCTTGAGGATGATGTTGTTATTTTACGTGTCTATCACGGGCGAGAAAATCGACCTGTTTAGTATTAATTTTCAAAGCATATAAATAACCGCATGATATGCCAAAAATTTTACGTGAATATCCCTGGAAAATTAGTTACACCAGCAACACCCACAACACCATCACTGATTTCTACATTCCTGCTTTAGAGTGTGCCATTCAATATGACCGGAAAGCAGGTTTTTTTAGTAGTGCTATTTTAAGTAAAGTTGCACGCGGTTTAGGTGCAATGCTGCATAATAAAGGGCGAATGCGGTTAATCATGGGTTGTCAGTTTAGCCCCCAAGATTTACAAGCAATTCAACAGGGATACGAACTGCGAGACGCATTACTATCTCGTCTAGACGCAGACTTAAAACCACCAGAAAGTTTTGCCCAACTCAAACACTTAGAAATTCTCAGTTGGTTAATTCAAAACCAGTATCTCGATATTAAAATTGCTATTCCTCTCAAAGAAAATGGACTACCTGAAGATAGTACACAGCAACTAGACCCACAGCATATATTTCATGAAAAAGTTGGCATTTTTACTGATAGCAAGGGCGAGAAATTAGCATTTAACGGTTCTAATAACGAATCTATCGGTGGCTGGGAGAGGAATGTAGAATCCTTTCACGTTTATTGTTCTTGGGAGGGAGGAAGGGAACTAGATAGAGTTGAAGAAGAAGTAGCGAGATTTGAGCAACTTTGGTATGACGTATCGCCTAACGTGCGAGTCTTTGAAGTTCCAGAGGCGGTACAGAAAAAGCTGTTACGTTACGCAAAATCTACTAAACCTGATTGGAATGCTCAAATAGAATTTGACTCTAGACCTCTAACAAAAATAGAATTAACTGAATCAGAACCAGAAGCACAACCGGAATTAAAATCAGACCCTTCAGCTATTTCTACAGAAGTAAGAGAACAAGAACGGTTGGCATTTACTCAACTTGCCAATATTCATGAACATCCCGGCTGCTTGGACTTTTGCTTAAAATCAATTCCCATTCACCCCTGGCCACACCAAATAAAAATACTGCGTCGCGTTGCTCAAAATTTTCCCCAAAGTTTTCTCATCGCTGACGAAGTTGGTTTAGGAAAGACTATTGAAACTGGTTTAATTCTGCGTTATCTGCTGTTGTCCAAAAAAGTGAAGCGGGTACTGATTTTAGCACCTGCTAGCGTTCAACCCCAATGGCAAGAAGAACTACGGGAAAAATTTAATCTGCATTTTTGGAGTTACGTATCTACAGAATTTAAAGACCCCTACAAGCGGACTATCCCCGCAGCAGCTAATCCCTGGAATACTCAAGATTTAATCCTGGCTTCTTCTCATTTGGTGCGAAGAACTGACAGAATGCACCAGCTACTATCAGCAGAACCTTGGGATTTAGTAATCTTAGACGAAGCACACCATGCACGCCGCAAAAGTCCCCAAGACCGCAAGGAAACACCCAATCGCTTGTTACAGTTAATGACACAGTTGAAGGAGAAGACTAAATCCCTGATTCTTCTTTCAGCAACTCCCATGCAAATTGATGCCATAGAAGTTTTTGATTTGTTAAACCTGCTGGGATTGCAGGGGCATTGGAGTTATGGCGATAACTTCTGCGATTATTTCGCCTCGCTACAAGGTGCTGTAAAGCCGGAAATAATTAATTTTTGGCAAGTCATGTCTAGTGACTACTTTGGGCGCGGCGGACAACCTTGTTCTAGATTAGAACAGTTTTTGACCAAGAGTGATCGCATTCTGGCTTATAAAATGCAGGATACTTGGCAACGGGGAAAGAAAATCTCCAATCACAAACAATTATTGGCAGACGAAGACTTTATCGATACCTCACGCCAATACTTGACAGTGAACACGCCTCTAAAAGACTTGATGTTCCGCCACACCCGCGACACTCTCCGACAATACTATCAGAGGGGACTGTTAGAGCGGGATATTCCTACTAGAGTTGTGCAGGATAATGCTATTACGCTGGAACCCCAACGGGAAGTACCGCTTTATATAGCTGTCAGCGACTATGTACGTCACTTTTACCGACTGGCACAAATAGATCAGCGTTCTTGTTTGGGTTTTTTGATGACCCTTTACCGCAAACGTTTGACCAGTTCATTTTATGCGATTAAGTCATCTCTGCAACGCCGTTTGGATTATCTGTTAACTCAACAGGGAAGCGTTTTAAGTGACGACGATTTAGTGGATGTGGATAATGAGGATGATGCAGTGATTGCTGGGCTGGAATCTTTCTTTGAACCAGTAGACCCCCAGGAAATTCAATATCTTGAAGAATTACTACGCCAATTTGAAAACACTGGGGAAGATAGCAAACTTTCTCGCTTTATTCAGATTTTACGCCAAGAATTAACTGACCGAGAAAGTGCGATCGTTTTCACCCAGTACACTGACACGATGGACTATCTACGGGATACATTGAAGGAGTTGTACGGTAGCCAAGTAGCTTGTTACTCAGGTCGTGGCGGTGAACTGTACCAGAATGGGGAGTGGTGTCTAGTTCCCAAGGAAGAAATTAAACGCCGATTTCGCCAAGATGAAATCAAAATTCTCCTTTGTACTGAGTCTGCTTCTGAAGGTTTGAACTTACAAAATTGCGGGGTGTTGATTAACTATGATATGCCCTGGAATCCTATGCGAGTCGAACAGCGCATTGGCAGAATTGACCGCATTGGACAAAGGTATTCTACTGTGCGAATCCACAATTTTTACTATGATGGCACTGTAGAAGCGAAGGTTTATAAAAAATTGCGCGATCGCATCAATGCTTTTGCAACAGTTGTTGGCAATCTCCAACCAATTCTAGCCCAAGTTCCTACGTTTATTGAACAAGCAGCTATGAGTGCAGATCCAGAAGAAGAAGATGTTTTAATGTCTGAATTTGATTCTATATTAAATACCCCACCGTCGCGTCTAGCTATTGAGGAAATGGTAGTAATGGATTTGGATGCTGATCTAGCAGAAATTCAAAAACCAGTTACTCCTGCTCCCTTTACACCAGAAACTATTGAGCAGTTATTCACATCCTCAGCAATTTTAAAAGCCAATGGTGTGCAGTTTGAGAGCAGGAGTGAGGGAACTTGGCAACTGAGTTATAAAAGGCAGAATTACACGGTCACTTTTTACCCTAATGTTTTTGATGAAATGCCTTCCCTACGATTAATGAGTTTTGGCGATCCCCTGTTTGAAAAATTACTGCTTGCAACTGGTTTTAAAGCTACAGAGCAAGTTTAAATCATTTACTTAAAAATGCGAATATAAAGATATAACAAAAGACGACCGCCTTAGCCTGACAAACTTCCGCGATCGCCTTTTTTTCCAAATACATGGAGATTTAAATAATGACACATCCCAAATACACACAGCAAGCCCTCCCCCGTCTCAAAACAATCGCTGCTTCACTCGGCGTAACACCCACCGGGGACAAAAGAGCGGCTGACACTTGGATAAATGCAATCATCACTCACCAGTCAGCCCAGACTCAGAAAGTCGCTGATGAACAAGCCCTCGCCCAAGCCGAATTCAATGGGTACATTACGGGTGAACGAAAAAAGGTGTGGGGGGAGCGTAGTTAGCATATAACATACGCTAACTACGCTCCCAGTAAGATAAATTTTAACTTTCATCAGATTTTTGATATCTTGTAGCTTCTTCAACTAGGTC
>JAESGP010000177.1_pt1 | contig 21501 bp, 19 predicted proteins | sample 9269741 | NCBI WGS metagenome assembly JAESGP01 (sample SAMN15720684, study PRJNA650882) | algae metagenome | isolation source: Desmonostoc vinosum HA7617-LM4 and co-occurring heterotrophs from cave wall | place: USA: Waikapalae cave, Hawaii | collected 2011-05-27
GAGCTAACACTTGAACTTGTTCATCAGTGGGGTACAGCCTGACTTTTACCGCTTGTCGCCTCATCTCGACTTCTCCAAATATCGACCTGTTACTATTATATACATATTTCAGTAACATTGTTCCGAAAATATTTGCCCGCCTTATATCCCACCACTGATTTGGAGTACCGAATTCAGTGGGGGACGAGGGCGCGAATTAGTTAAAGTCGATTTTTACTTGGGATGACAATCATCGCAAAATAGGGCACTTTAGCCGGATCGACTTCATCAAGTGGTATGATACGTTGCTGTGCCATTGTGGCTCGCTCAATATATCTAGCCCGCGATGCTAATCCTAGCTTATGCAGGATATCCCGCACTTTCGGAAAGTGACGACCTAGTTTCATAATTGCTGCTGCATCAGTTGTCAGTAATTGTGTAGTTAGTTCTTCTGCTGAGAGAGGAGCAGGTAAAACGGTGAGGATATCGTTGTAGTAGGTAAAGGGTACACTCAAGGCGACTGGACAAGCCATCAGCGAGGAAACACCGGGGACAACTTCTGTTTGATATTGCTCAGATAACCTGGTGAAAACATACATAAAGGAACCGTAGAAAAACGGATCGCCCTCGCACAGCACTACTACATCTTGCCCTGCGGCTAGATGTGCGGCGATTGGTTCAATTTCTTTGTCGTAAATAGACTTGGCTTTTTCTGGTTCTAGGGCGCGGGGGAGGTGAAACAGCACTTCAATTTGGTTGCCCGTGAGATATTGTGCAACGATCGCTCGCGCTATACTCTCTTTATCTGTGGCTGATTGATAAGCAATCACCGGGGCTGCCTGTAATAACCGTAATGCTTTGAGTGTCAATAGTTCCGGATCGCCCGGCCCGACACCAATTCCATAAAGACGACCTTTGGTTTTGAGATTCATTCTTCCTCCATTGCCAGGGCATTCACTGCGGCGGCGGCGATCGCACTGCCACCACGCCGACCATGTAAAGTGAAAAATGGTACATTTGCGCTGTCTGCTGCTAGTGCGGCTTTCGACTCGGCTGCACCAACAAAACCGACTGGAAAGCCCAAGATGACAGCAGGTTTGGGCGCTCCTTCTGCCAGCATTTCTAATAGTCGAAATAGGGCTGTGGGTGCATTGCCAATTGCTACCACTGCCCCTTGTAAGTGCATTTGCCATAATTCTAAGGCGGCTGCTGACCTCGTAGTACCCAAGCGCTGAGCCATTTCTGGTACTTCAGGATAGTTGAGGGTGCAGATAACTTGGTTGTTTGCTGGCAAGCGCCGCCTGGTAATACCTTCTGCAACCATGCGGCAATCGCATAAAATTGCCGCTCCTGCGGCTAGTGCTGCTCGTCCAGACTGCGCCGCTGTCTGTGAGTATCCCAAGTCACTGACAATATCCGTCATTCCACAGGCATGTATCAGACGCACAGCCACCTTAGCTACATCTGGTGGTAACAGATCAAGGTTGGCTTCCGAGCGGATAATCGCAAAGGAATTACGGTAAATTTCGCTGGCATCTCGGATATATTCAGACATGCAATTTTATACCAATTCAAAATTCAAGGTGCGCTGAAAGCGCACCAAAGCTCTTATAGAAGGGTTAGTTATCACTGTTCCCTGGTATGATTATGGAATAACTGCTTTAATTGAGCGATCGCATATCGATTGGTAAATTCACCAAAGGACTCGCCGGAATGTGTACGTTTTAATTTATACACAGTTAATATTTTTTCTATTAACGCAGGCAGTTCAGCAAAAGTTATATATCGGTAAAGTTCACGTCCAAATTTCTGGTGATTATTACCATTACCAACGTAAAGGTGATAGCCCTCCATAGTTTGATTGTCTACCTCAAATTTGACACCAAGCAGAGTCATATCACTTTTGCCATGTTGGGCACAGGATTTTTCGCAACCACTCAAGTGAATATTAACTGGGTATTCCAGGGTGATACGAGTTTCCAGATACTCTGCCAATGCTAGTGCATCACCTTTGGTATCAGTAGCAGCAGCAGTACAACCACGCTTACCAGAACAAGCAACCAACGCACTTTTAATACTACTTGTTGAGCTATCAAATCCTAACAAAGCAAGTTCACTCTGGACACGAGCAACCCATTGCCGAGAAATATCAGGAATCAGTAAATTCTGCCAAGGAGTTAACCTGAGAGTACCACTGCCGTATTTTTCTGTTAAATCAGCTAAACCCCGCATCTGCAAACTCTCTAGCCGTCCTAGAGGCAAGACAACACCTACATAAAATAAACCTAACTGCCGTTGGGGATGGGTGCCGATGTGTTGATAAGAGGCAGCACTTCGGCTCCCTTCGACTTCACTCAAGGCAAGTTGCTTAGTCACCAGGGGTAGTAGACGCTGCTCAACTTGCTGAAGATAATTGTTGCAACCTACATTATTCAGCAAATCTCTGATCCGCAGCTTGCTATTATTGCTACTCTCTATGTAGTCTAAGTAGACATCTACTAAAGCAGCTAAAACTTTTAAGCATACCTCTGGTGGTAACAAAATTCCCATGTCGCTGGGTGGTTCTCCCTTTGCACCTACACTGAGAAAAAGGCGAAAGTAAACACTACCATCAATTAAGACAGCAGCGAACATGATATCGTTAAGGCGATCGCATACCGACACCGCCCCACCACCATCAAAGCAAACGCTAAATTTTGCAGGTAATCTAGATAACTGATTGTGTACGGCAATGTACTTATCCCAGTCTTGGATAAAACAGCGAGTGTCAATCAATTCTTGCGAATCGATACCAGCTGTTGGGCTGGTCATAATGTTGCGAATATGGTCTACAGCAGGATTGTGAGAACCTAGTCCCATTTCCTGTAAATGCTGCAAGACTTTAGCATTGATGCTTGTGTGAATTTCTCGGACTTGCAGATTAGCGCGATTAGTCACATCGACATAGCCACCCCCATACTGATCTGCTATATCTGCGATCGCGCGGCACTGTTTACTATCCAGGATTCCACCTGGTATCCTGATCCGAGATAAAATCCCATCTTGAGCAGGTGTAGCATAAAATAAGCCAGGACAACTGGCAAATCCAGACAACAAGACTATAACTCCTTCCCCGTGCGACGCAGGGAGTAGACGATCAACGTGTCTTCAGGACACTCTTGAGAGTTGGCATTCTGACTTACTCAATTTTGGATTTTGTTCAGTCTTGGGTTCTTGGCATCCCGACCATCTAAAATCTCAAATTGCTTTACAGCTGCGGCACAGTCCCGGAATTTCACCGGAGTTTCCCAACTCCAAGCTTTAGTAATTTAGCATAACAAAGCAGTTATGCTAATTCGTAATTCGTAATTCGTAATTCAGACAGGGTGACAAGGAAGCGGAGGGGAGAGCCTCTTTTTCTTTTTCCATTTGCGAACTGCTTTTACCCCCAAAAAAGCACCAGTTGCTATCTGCGCTAATATCAGTGAAGGCTCAGGAACAGGCTGAGAATCGCTCGTGAGGGTTTTAAAAGCTAGTTCTCCAATAGCTTGATGTGCAGCACTGGTAGGATGAAGATCATCCCAAAACAAATACTCATCTGGATTACTACAAATCTCTGGTGCAGATGATGGGGGAAAACGGAATAGGATAGAGTTCGCCAAGCAAGGAGACTCTACATTTGTCAAACCAAAACTTGATGGATTATCGACAGCATCATTGAATAGTTTGGCAACATCTAGAGTTTTGAGGTTAATTCCAGGTAATTTACTCAGTTGTCCTAAAGATTGGGAAAGTCCTAAATTGTGCCCATCAACTAGTAGCTTAAGCCCATTAGTAACCGTTTCGCCCCGACTTACAGCAATTGGTGTTTCACCCAAAGGTGGTAAGTTAGTAACTAAAAAATTTCGCGCTCCTGAGTCAAACAGAGTTTTCACTGCATTAGATAAATTAGCGACTGGTTCAGCTGGGTTTGTCACACCGCCACCTAAGTAATCGTTAGCACCAGCCCACAAAACATAAAGTGCATTGGGATCAGCTACTGCATTCGCTGTTTTAAATTGATTAATCTGTTGTGTTAATCCTACGTAACCAGGCAAGGTAGAAATAGGAAAAGGAATAGTGTTTCGATCACCAGTGGTGGCGCTATTAACAGCAAAGTTAACCCCTGTAGGCCCTGTTCCTCCTGTAGTTCCAGAGATTGGTGGCAGCGAAAGTCCTAACTTATTTGCTAGGGTATCTACCCATATCGGGCCATTAGAAAATCGCCCATCAAAATATCCAAATGAACTAGGAGGAATAATTGGTATGGCGTTGTTGATTGAATTCGCGTTCTCAGTAATTTTCTTTGAATTGCCAGTATCAGAAAGACTGTCACCAAAAATAAACAATCGACTAAAGTTTACTGCTGCTGCCTGTGCTGCCGTCTGAGTCAGAACTACAAATGTCAAAGGTAACGAAGTGAAGAATGCTGTCCTGCACATTTGAGTAAAAGCTTGCCGAATGTACATTCTCAATTTCCTCCAGAAAGATATTATGGGAACCTGGCTTGATTCATGAAATTTTTTAAATTAAATGCTTCAATTTTACAGAGGTCATATTTAATTTTTGAAAAGAACTAAGTACATCTCTAGCTTTTTTCTTTCCTATCCCCTGTTTCTTAAATGCACTAAGCATACCTCTACGCTTAAGCAAGCTAGCAAGAGTGTCTTTGACAGGAGAAGTGTTCCTTGATTTGTATTTAAGATTATCGCCTGTTTTCGCAATATTTCTTAGCTAATTTAAATTTTTGTCAGTGTTTTTATCTAATCTTTAAATTAGTACTTAAGTATTGACAGAGATTTAATTATGTGCAGACTCAGTAAATAATTTATGACAAAGAAATGGCTTTCTATCGTTGGTATTGGTGAAGATGGGTTACAGGGGTTAAGTCCGATCGCTCATTCTTTGATTGATCAAGCGGAAATTTTTGTAGGCGGCGATCGCCATCTGGCAATGCTACCCCTAAATGACCAACGTCAGCAAATAGCCTGGGTTTCCCCCATCAGTGTTTCCATAGAAGAAATTATCCAACGTCGAGGTCAGTCAGTCTGTGTACTAGCAAGTGGCGATCCGATGTGCTACGGCATTGGTGTAACCCTAAAGGGGCGAATTCCTATTTCCGAAATCACGATTATTCCTGCACCTTCAGCTTTTAGCCTGGCCTGTGCCAGACTGGGTTGGCCTCTAAGCGAAGTGGAAACTTTAAGTTTAACTGGGCGTCCACCTTCCCTACTCCAGTCTTACATCTACCCCAAAGCGCGGTTATTAATCTTGGGCGAAGGCAAAGAAACACCAAGTATCGTTGCTAAAATATTGACAAATCGGGGTTATGGTGATAGCAAAATTACTGTGTTAGAACGCATGGGTGGCAGTCAGGAACGGATTGTAGAAGGTACGGCTGCGTCTTGGAGTAAAACCGAATTGGCTAATCTGAATACGATCGCAGTAGATTGTCTAGCCGATGCTGGAGTTATCCCTTTACCAAGACTACCAGGATTGCCGGATTATGCCTACTACCACGATGGACAGTTAACCAAGCGGGAAGTTAGAGCCATCACCTTAGCAACTTTAGCTCCCACACCAGGAGAATTGCTTTGGGATGTTGGTGCTGGTTGTGGCTCAATTTCCATCGAATGGATGCGGAGTCATCCTCAGTGTCAGGCGATGGCGATCGAACAGAACTCATCTAGACTGCATTACATCGCAGATAACGCCGCCTCTTTAGGTACACCTAACTTGCAAATCATTACAGGTAAAGCGCCTGATGTCCTGCAAAACTTGCCCACACCTGATGCTATATTTATCGGTGGTGGAGTTACAGCAGCAGGACTTTTTGATACTTGCTGGACAGCATTGCGATCGGGTGGACGTTTAGTCGCAAACGTCGTCACAGTAGAAGGCGAGCAAACATTATTTAAATGGTATGAGCAAGTCGGTGGTCATCTCACCCGTATTGCCATCCAACGTGCCGAACCCATTGGGAAATTTTTGGGCTGGCGAGCAATGGCCCCTGTAACTCAATGGATAGTTATGAAAACTGGGGACTAGGGGAGCAGGGGAAAGAATTAGAGATAAATCATTTGTATCAAGTTTTACCCTTTAACCCCACTACCAGTGTCTGTTGGCACAATGTAGCGCTGTAAAAATAGAAATACTACAAGAACAGGGGCGATCGCAATTACTGAGCCAGCTGCCACTAACCGCCAGTTTTCAGAAAACGTCCCTTCTAGCTTTCTCACTCCTAAAGGTAGAGTATAAAGATTTTCGTCTTGGATAATAATCAAAGGCCACAAAAAATCACTCCAAGCGCCAATAAACACAAAAATAGCCAGAGTCACAAGTGCTGGACGGATTGCTGGCAACATTACAAACCACCACAAGCCTAACTCAGAGCTGCCATCCATCCGAGCGGCTTCTTCTATTTCTTTAGGGATACTCATAAAAGCTTGCCGCAAGAGAAAAATACCAAAAGCAGAAGCTAAGCTAGGAAAAATAATTCCCAAATAACTGTTTGTCAAACCCAATTTGACTGTCAAAATGTAAAGGGGAATCATCACGATCTGGAAAGGAATCATAATTGTAGAGACGATCGCAATAAAAATCCAATCTCGCCCTACAAATGACAATCGAGCTAAAGGATAAGCAGCTAAAGCACAAAACAGCAGATTCAAACCAACAGTCAGCACCGCCACCAAAGTACTGTTGTAAAGATACTGCCCGAAAGGTAAAGATTGCCACACCTCAGTAAAGTTAGCCAGTGTCGGTTGACTTGGCAACAACTGTGGCGGCGACTGCAAAATGTTTTCCGTTGCCGATTTGAAAGCTGTACTGACCAGCCAGAATAGCGGAAAGAGCGTTAAGATGGCGATCGCTGCTAAAATGACATAAATTAACACAATATTTAATTGTAAATTGCGCTTGAAAAAATTCATAATTAACCTGAATCTACTGATTTGAAATGCAATAATTATAAACCTTGAAATTCCTCAAATAATTACTTTGCTGTGCAATAAAATTATATAAAATTCTCGGGACTAGAAATTAGAGACTAGACTGTACTTCATGCGATTGGGAACTGCTATAATAACCATATCAACCCAGCCTATAGTGCCGGAAAATTTTTGGTTTTGGAATTAAGCATGGGGATAGAGAATTGGGAAGAGTTTTTATAATTCTCAATCCTTCCTACCTCTATCCCCACAAATTACGAATTACGCGCTTCGCAGCGGTAGCGAGTCCTCGATAGCGTTAGCGTTAGCGAAGCGGTAGCGAGTCCTCGAGCGTCAGCGGTAGCGAGTCCTCGAGCGTCAGCGGTAGCGACACAGGAGCGTCATTACGAATTACGAATTACGAATTATAAGGCTGTGGCTCTCTCAAGCGTTGAGCAATTTGTTCTCGCCTATGCCTTGCTAGTTCACTATAAAGCCTTTTACGAGACAGATTTACGCTGCCAACTGGTTCATGTTCTAACAAAGTATGCCAAGGGGTAAAAAACATACCTTCATCTAAACGTTTACGTTCTTCAAAGTCAAATTTCTGACTGGGAATCCGGACGGTTGCAACTTTAATTAAAGGTGAATCACTCTCTTGCCATTCTTGGATGTGGTTTTCAATTGGTGTCTTATCCTCATCAACGTAAAACTGAACGAAAAAGTCAAAATACGCATCTCGGTTTTCTTCTGTTAAATATTTCACCATCGCTTCCCGCAGATAGTTTTGTGATTCTGGAAGTGTTGTCAATGGTTGTTCAAGCTGTTGAGATTTGACAGACATTTTCACGATATTATCGCCAAATTTAAATGGAGCCATACTCCAATATTGAATTAACAAAGGATTCCCTACTTTCTTGCTACCAAGTTTTTGTAAGATAGCGAAAGCCGGAGCAAGTTCTTCCATCCTTTCTTGGCTCAATTGACCACTGCCTGCTTTGAAAATATCGGCATAGTCACGAATATTTTTTGTAAAGAAAGTAGGATAACTATTGAGCGTAAAATCTTGAGTTTTTTCTTCATCATCCAAAATTTTTTTCCCATCTACATTCATTACTTTGATAGAAATACCTCGGACATCAGGTTCACTATCGGAGCGTAATTTACCACGGCTTTCTGGCGCACCGCCACTGGAAAAGCGAATCCAGGCTGGGTAAGTTTGAGGTGTTTTGCACAAACCTACTCTCAAATATTCTGGAAGATTTGGTTCAATAATGAACTCTCCCCAAAGTAGTCCATGACTTTTAGTATGAATTTGGCGCAGATCTGGCCCTGTTCTTTGTTGAGCTTGGAGGCTAGTTGCAATAATCTCATCGATCATTGCTTCTTGCTCAGTTGTCGATGAAGTTGGATTAATCATTGTGATTATGACTGAGATCTAACACTTGGCAGATTAAAACAAAAATTTCGATATTTGATGAACAATACTAAATTCTTTATCCTTTGCAGCTTAAAATCTTTTGCCAATTCCCAATTCCCATTTTCAAACTAAACCATTTTCGGTAAAAATAGCTTGTAACGGTTTATCCCAAGGATCAATAGGTAGTTGTGGTAAACAAGCATAATCAAACACAATGCCGATCGCTTGTTTATTTGCCCACTCTGGTAAGCTGAGCAAGCGATCATAATACCCACCGCCATAACCTAAGCGGTATCCTTGATAATCACAAGCCACGCTGGGAATAAGAATTAGATCCACTTTTGCAGGCTCGACGGTTGTGGCTTGAGGATGTGGTTCAACAATTCCATAAGCGCCACTTTGGACAGCATCTTGAGGTGTCCAAAAATGCCAACTAAGGGTTTTACCAACGCAGCGAGGAAAACCCCAACGGTATTTATTATCTGCAAACAAGGGACTGAGATCAGGCTCTTGACGGAAGCTGAAATAAGCGAGTATTGTTTTTGCTTGGAAGAATACAACAGAGTTTTGTAGCTGGTTACAGATGCGATCGCTCCTTTGTTTCCATTCTTGATGAGGCATTGATTGACGTATTTGAAGAAGCGATCGCCGCAGTTCTGATTTATTCATTTTAGGGCGTTGCTGAATCATAGGATGAAATATGATGGATTGAAATCTCAAACTCTCTAACTGGACATGATATGATTTTTGACTCAAAAAAAATAGCAGATACCTGCCAATAGCAAGCATCTGCAAAATTCTTTTAAAATTGGCTGTTTAATTAAATTCCGAAAAACCTCAAAATATTAAAGATAACGCCCAGAGGGCCAGCTATAGTACCCAAGGTATCACCAGTCTTGGCGATGCCAGAACGGTTGACTATCACGACATCGTTATTGCGAAGTATGGGATTTGTTTGCTCATTAATACCTTGAGAGAAATCTACTTTTACTTCACGTTTAGTAACAGAACCATTGGGATTAAGACGAACCAAATCTACAGTAGCCCGGCTAGCTCTGGCATCGTTAAATCCTCCAGCCGCTAGTAGTGCTTGATTTAAAGAGCTATTTGGTTGAATATCTACAGCTCCTGGTCTCTTGACTTCGCCTACTACACCAACTTGAATACGTGCTGGGGACAAAGAGGTAGTGGCTAATTGAGTTGCTTCTGCTGGGTTAACTTCTGTTGCTGTCGGAATTACAATTGTGTCTCCGTCTTGTACAATTATGTCTTGATTGATATCACCACTCTGCAATAATTGCCAAAGATTGATATCTATTGTTTGTTCTGAGCCAACTCTTGTAGGTCTGCGTAGCGTAATAGTACGGATATTAGCTTGTGGTGTAATTCCTCCAGCTAGTTGAATTGCCCGTGTGATGTTTGGCAAACCACTGCCACTAGTTCCACCCGCTTGTCCGTCTGTACTACCTGTTGTGACAAGGTATGAACCGGGACGGTTAACTTCACCAATAACCGCTACTGTGCGGGGTCTGGTTTGGTCGGCGGCAAAGTTGGCAGCAAACAAGTTACGTGCTTCGGCGACGTTAAAGGTGGTTGCAGTTGGCACAACTATGGTGTCTCCATCCCGTAAGGTAATATCTTGTGGTAATCTCCCTGTTTGTATCAGTTCCTTTAAATTAAGTGTGATGACTTGCTCGGAAGCAGAGCGTCCCAGTTTACGCCGTAATTGTACTTGGGTTACGTCTGCCGCTAATGTCACCCCTTGCGCTGTTGTTAGTGCTGCTAAGACGGTGGGGTATTGTACACCAGGGTTATCTCCTGCGCCTCCTTGCAAATTGAGAGTGTAAGATCCCGGACGTGTGACTTCTCCTGCAACCAAAACATTGATGGGACGAGGTGATAAAAGGTTGACTGAGATTAAGGGACGTTTGAGAAAGCGTGAGTATCTTCTGGCGATTTCGTCAGCAGCCTGTTCGGTTGTCAGTCCGAGAAGAGGTACACTGCCAATTAAGGGTAAGTTGATCGCGCCACCTGGAGGAATTTGATATTCACCCGTATATTCTGGTACTTCAAATACATTTACACGGATGCGATCGCCACCTCCCAAGGAATAGTTAGTATCTATGGTTGTAGTTTGTGTAGGTTGTAATCTTGGTTCTGGGTTGGGTGATGTTGTTTGTGCTGTAGGAAATCCTGGTTGTCTCTGAGCTAGGCTGGCAGATGGCACAGCGATACTGACAGCCACTAAAAAAACCACAGATGTAACTGGCTGGATAAGAAATTTCAAAAAACCTGTGTTAAGCATATTTACCTGAGACTCTGAGACTACAATCAATTAAAGTATTGTCTAAATATTTTACTTTCGACTATACTTAAGTATTCAAGTTCCCTGTCATTCTTATTTTCGTTGAAAAGTGTCAGTTTCCGGTGAAAGTTATTTATTGAATTTGAATTTTTAGTAAAGTTAATTTAAAGCTGAAGCAGCTTAAATATCACAATCTTCAATCAAGATAAGACTTGTATAATAAGCAACCTTTCTATGGCTTTATCTATTAGCCTGGGGATTCATACAGAGTTGGTTTTTGAGATTAGTACAGCATCTAAGTTGCACAACTTATCAATACTATTCACACAGTTTACATGAATACTGAATAATAGTATGTTTTCTAATAAAAAGTATTTAGACATAAGAAATCAGTGGGCGAATAGAACTCGCTATTACACAAACAAAGTCCACCTCCGTGGACTTGATGAAATAACCCGCGCAGGCGGGTTTTGTCTGTGTAGCTATAGTTAATTAAGTTTTTCTCATTTGGATCTGTTGAATAAAAAATTCTTCCAAAGAATAGCGGGATAAATTAATCGCAATAATTTGTCCCCCCATGAGACGGAGACTGGCCAGAAAATCGTAATAATCATCTTGGAGTGTGCCCTGCCAAGAACCATCAGGTTGATATATTAAACTGGGTATCCATTTTTGCAGAACTTCCCAATCACCACCTTGACCTTTAACGTAATATGTATCGTTTTTACCTAAGAGTTGATTGAGAGAACCAGAGCAAATTAATTCACCTTGAGCAAGAATAGCAATGCGATCGCAAATTTGCTCTACCTCTGAGAGAATGTGACTGTTAAAAAAAATCGTCTTCCCAGCAGCTTTGAGTGATAAAATTATCTCTCGCATTTGGTAGCGTCCCACCGGGTCAAGACCAGACATCGGCTCATCCAAAAATACTAACTCTGGATCATTAATTAACGCCTGCGCCATGCCAACACGCTGTAACATTCCTTTAGAGTAGCGGCGTAGGGGCTTTTTGCGAGCATCGGCAATTGATAAGCCTACTAACTCTAGCAATTGAGGAATGCGTTGACGTTGTATACTTTGGGGAATTTCAAATAGCCCAGCAGCTAGCTGCAAAAATTCCCAACCCGTGAGATACTCATATAAGTAAGGGTTTTCGCTTAAGTAGCCGATATGTCGTTTAACATGGCGATCGCCTAGTGCCTCACCTAACAATAATCCTTTCCCAGAAGTAGGGCGAATAATTCCTAGCAATAATTTTAAAAGAGTAGTCTTACCAGCACCATTGGGCCCTAATAATCCAAAAGTTTCCCCCTTGTGAACTGTTAAAGAACAGCTTTTAAGAGATATAACTTTCTGATTCAACCAAAAGCCAGTACGGTAAACTTTTCGTAACTCAGAAGTTATGACTACTGGCAGAGCGTCATGAGTATCTATTTGAGAATCAGGATTGTCTACAACAGACTTCATCTCGGTTAAATTACCAATTACCAACTTGGTGTAAATTACAAATTATCCACTAGGCTGATAATAACCATCACTATCAAGTGTGTCAATTAAAGCAGCGCTGAGTCTTAAGTACTGAGTACTAAGTTTCACATTACTACTTATGCAAAAGCAACTTAAGTTATAGACTAAAATAGGCAAGTTTCTTGTGAAATCGTCTAACTTGAGTTATGAGGTTACACTCAGGACTCAGCACTAATAAATATATTTGAGTAAATATAACTACTGCCAGATATTGGCAAAAAAAACACCTGCTACAATTTTCATACCAGTTTTTAGCCAAAGTTCAATGCGATCGTAGTGAAAACAATTCCGATAAACTTCTTCCATCTAAGTAAACCAGGTTCATAGACCATCGTAATATAGGATACTTTGCAATGCTCTCCACAAAGACATTCAAAATGAGCAGCACAATTTCTCAAATCTCCATAAAAATCATCAACCGCGAAGATCAGCAGCTAAATAAGTACACCGGGATGGTACTCTTAATTGTAAACGCAGCTTACCATTGCGGTTACACCCCTTAACACAAGCGATTAGAACAGTTAAACCAAAAGTATGGGAGAGCCTAGTTACACATTCTGAAGTTCTCTTGCAACTATTTTATAGTCATTAGTTGAAAGCTTTGACATCAGCTAATGTGTTTATAAACGACAAAAAAGAGGCTAGGAAAATAAACAAAGATAAGTCTCCTACAAGTGGTTCAAAACCTTGTTTTCAACATGTAATAAAGCTAGAGAACTGGTGTTGAGAGTGCATAGACCCCAAACATTAGACATCAATATTAAATCCTTTGCTTTCAAGTATAGGGATTGCCTAACTACTACAAATAGAACCTGATGAACTATCTGGCTTCAAGTCGCATGAAAATATTTATTTCCTATTCTTTATTTATAGAACAAAAATGTAATATTTTATGCGTAAAAATTAACTAACTTTTGAATATTGAGTTTATCTCATTCATTCGTTAGATTAAAATATAGATTATTAATCTAAAAAGTAGTTTAATATCACGTCTAAAATTCCCATGAATGTTGTAATCATTGGTTGTGGTTATATTGGTTCTGCTGTCGCTCAATATTGGCAGCAAAAAACAAATTTTGTGGTTAGCGCAACCACAACCACTCCTGAACGTGTTTCAGGACTACAAGCAATAGCGCAAAAAATCATAGTCACTAAAGGAAACGACCCAAACAGTTTAAAATCATTATTATATAATCAAGAAGTTGTACTTTTAAGTCTGGGTGCTAAAAGTGGAGATGTCTACGAAGAAACCTATTTACAAACTGCCAAAACTTTAGTTTCGGTCTTACAGCAAACTCCTAGTGTAAAACAGTTAATATACACAGGTAGTTATTCAGTTTATGGTGATAGAAATGGGGTATGGGTAGATGAAGAAACACCACTAGCACCAGCTAACTTAAATGCTCAAATTTTACGAAAAACTGAGGAGATATTGCTTTCAACATCAAATGAAAATCTCAAGGTTTGTATCTTCCGCTTGGGAGGTATTTATGGAACTGGTAGAGAATTAATCAAAATATTTAGACGAGTTTCTGGCACAACTCGTCCTGGTAGTGGTGAAGACATCACAAATTGGATACACCAAGATGATATCGTTGGTGCTATCGAGTTTGCCCGTGAACACCGCTTGCAAGGTATTTATAATTTAGTAGATGATTCACATCTGACTAGTCGAGAATTATTAAACAGCCTGTTTGAAAAACATAATTTACCCAAAATAATTTGGGATACTTCTGTCAAAAGTAGCCGTCCATATAATGCCTGGGTATCGAATGAAAAAATTAAAGAGGCCGGATATAAGTTGCTTCATCCCCAAATAATCTTTTAGCTAATATAGAAATTGCGAAATATGCAAACATCTATAGCAGTTCGCTTTGATTTGGAGAATTCATCTGCGTAATTAGGGAACTCTTAACAGTAAAAAGAAAGTTATGTTTTACTTTTTACTCCTCACACTTCGGGTTTACACACTTGACAACTCATACTCGTTATGAATACGCTTAGTTTTGGAAATATATAGCTAATATCACCAAATTTTCCCAAGAGGCAAATTTATGTTACTCAATCGCCGAGGACAGAGAGTTCCCAAAGTTACTTTCCGTACACGTCAGAATAACCAGTGGGTAGATGTGACAACTGATGAACTATTTGCTGGCAAAACAGTAGTTGTTTTCTCGTTACCTGGTGCTTTCACACCGACTTGTTCATCAACTCATCTCCCTGGTTACAATGAGTTGGCTAAAGTTTTTAAAGAAAATGGCGTTGATGGCATCATTTGTATTTCTGTTAACGATGCCTTTGTCATGAACGAATGGGCAAAAGATCAAGAAACAGAAAATGTGACATTAATTCCTGATGGTAACGGTGAATTCACTGAAGGTATGGGAATGCTAGTGGATAAATCCGACTTAGGCTTTGGTAAACGGTCATGGCGCTATTCGATGTTGGTGAAAGATAGTGTAATTGATAACATGTTTATTGAGCCAGACGAGCCTGGAGACCCATTTAAAGTATCCGATGCTGAGACAATGCTCAAATATATCAACCCGGCAGCAGTAAAGCCCAACTTAGTTTCGCTGTTTACAAAAGTCGGCTGTCCCTTCTGTGCCCGTGCCAAAGCGATGCTCAAAGAACGTGGTCTAGATTACGAAGAAATTATCTTAGGTAAAGATGTTACCACACGCTCTTTACGAGCAATTACAGGTGGTACAACCGTTCCCCAAGTATTTATTGATGGTCAATTAGTCGGGGGTTCTGAAGCTTTAGAAGCTTACTTTGCGGCTGTATAGATAAAGAGGGATGAGGGAGTGAGGGAGACGCAGGGACGTGGAGAATAACTAATGACCAAGAAGACGCGGAGACGGGGGGAAGGGGAGACGCGGAGCGCGACCCTTCTTAAGATAGAAGCACTGGTCACAAGCCCCCGACTTTAGTCGTGGAGACAAAAAATCGATTCCTTACTTGAATCTCCTAGCTGTCTTCTATGGGGTCTCCCCGCGTCTTTGCGTCAGAACGTCTCCGTGTCTTCTTCAAAATTCCCCATTCCCCTAATCCTCCTTCGCTAAGCTAATAATCATTCAAATTGCATCCCCGCGTCTCCCCTTAAGCGCGTCCTCCGAAGTTTGCTCAACGGGGGGAACCCCCGCACGCAACTTCTCTCCGCGTCTTTCTGAGGCAAAGGATTATGCAAGTTAAAGGCAGATTAGCTTAACGTGGGGGCCCCGAGTTCCTTTCAAGGGTAGGTTTTTCATATTCAGTCTGAAAAAACCTATTTTTTCGTTCCGAAATCTTTCTCCGCGTCCCCGCGTCAACCAAAACGCGAAATCTAAAAAACCTACCCATAAGAGGCCCCGAGTTCCCCATTCCCCAACTTGACTAACCAACACTTGCCATGTTAATCTTTAAAAGACCAATCGGTCGGTAAAGTTTGAATGTCCAAAGGTGAAGAAACAAAAACCAGAATTCTCCAACAAGCAGCTGAACTGTTTAACCAACAAGGATATGCCGGCTCATCTATTTCAGACATTATGCGTGTCACTGGGTTGCAGAAAGGAGGAATCTACAATCACTTTCAAAGCAAAGATGAGCTAGCATTACAAGCTTTTGATTTTGCTGTTGCTTGCGTGAGCAAACATTTTCGGGCTGCATTGCGAGGTAAACTACACGCAGTAGAACGCCTAAAAGCCATCATTGGAGTATTTAGTAGCTTTGTAGACAATCCAGCTATCCGAGGTGGTTGTCCATTGCTAAACACTGCTGTTGAGAGTGATGATGCTCATCCAGCATTGCGCGATCGCACTCAAAAAGCAATGAGTTCGTGGCTGCATCTGATTCGTCGGATTATTACAGCAGGAATTGAAAAAGGTGAAATTCGACCTGATGTGAACGCTGATGAAGTTGCCACTATCATCACAGCAACTTTAGAAGGAGCGATTATGATGAGCAAGCTCTATGGCGATGTAATTTACATGCAAAGAGCGGTTAATCATCTCAATCAATATATAGAAAGTCACTTTTAAATATATTAGCAACTATGAAAAAAGACTTGGCCTTCTTATTAGCAAAAAAGCAGAAATATCAAAAAATTGTTGCGCTTACAGGATATGATTATCCTACTGCTATTTTAGAAGATCAAGCAGGAATTGATATTATTTTTGTTGGTGATAGTTTAGGGACAAATATACTAGGTTACGAAAGCGAAACTGAAGTGACAATGAATGATATCATTCATCACCTCAAAGCTGTAAGAAGAGGAGTATCACAAGCATATATTTTAGCTGATTTACCTTATGGGTCTTATGAAACACCAGAAAAAGCTTTAGATAATGCCCAAAAATTAGTGAATAATGGTGCTGATATAGTTAAATTAGAAGGAGTTCAAGAAGCTACTATTAAATATATCATTAAGCACAATATACAAGTGTGCGGTCATCTAGGTTTATTACCACAAACTCAACATAAAAAAGCTGTGCAAGGTAAAAAATTTGCCCAAGCAAGAAATTTAGTAAAAGATGCACTAACTTTAGAAAATATTGGCGTATCGATGCTTGTTCTTGAACTGATTCCAGAAGAACTAGGTAAGATAATTAGTGAAAAACTAACTATTCCTACAATTGGTATTGGCTCAGGGAAATTTACAGACGGGCAAGTTTTAATCATCAACGATATTTTAGGAATCACGCCTCGAAAACTGAAGCTAGCAAAAAAATATCAAGATTATCAAACTTTGACTGTTCAAGCCATAGAACAATATAAAGAAGAAGTTGAAAAAAAATTATTTCCCTCAGATGAAAATGTGGGACATATGCAATCAGAAGAATTGCAAAATCTTCTGGAATGGGTAGAGCAACTTGATAATTTCAAACAAGGAATATGGTAGGTGCTATCTTTAGTAACTTGTCTTTAACTGTTTGAATATTTTTTTGCAAATTTACAAACCTTTCGGTCTTTTTTAGCAAATCTAGCAAGGAGTTTTTATGCTCACATTTTACTACAATCCTCTCTCACCAAACGCTCGCCGTGTATGGTTAACCTTACTAGAAAAGGGTATTGCTTTTGAAGGAGTATTACTTAAATTGGATGGCGATCAATCGCAACCAGAGTTTTTAGCACTTAACCCTTTTCAACACATTCCAGTGATAGTAGATGATGGTTTTCGAGTTGTAGAATCCTTGGCAATTTTGGACTATTTAGAAAGTAAATACCCGACACCTGCAATGCTACCTACCGAACCTCAAGCATTAGCAACGGTGCGAATGGTGCAAATGGTAACAGCCAATGAATTATTTCCACAGGTGATTTCATTAATTTATGAAAGCGAAGACTCATCACAATTTGCACAGGCAAAACAGCAGATAGATAAAGCACTTAAATTTCTTATAGAATTGTTAGGCGATCGCAATTTTTTTGGCAACGAACAACTAACCTTAGCAGATATCGTTGCAGGCACAGTCATACTTTCATTACCTAATTTAGGTATCAACCTCAGTGATTATCCCAAACTCAGCGAATGGTCTGAGCGCTTGCTACAACGTCCAGCATGGCAGAAAACCAAAATGAGCGCTGAAGACTTTGAAGCATTTAAGCGGCGAGTTAAAATTCTGGTGAAGTTGCGTAGACGTGAGATAAGTAAGGGAAAATAAGGGGGAGACGGGGAGAATAACCAATAGACTTCTTGCAAAAATACTTGAACCGTCAGAGACTCAAGTCTCTGCCTAATAGCAAAAGTCGGTTTCAACCGACTTGAGTTATCAGCCAGAAAATAAATTTTCTGGCGAGTATCCGACTTTTGCAAGAGGTCTAATGACAAATGACCCTAACCACCTATAAATGGACAAATCCACCCTTCTCCTGACACAAAAAACTTGCTAACGCTGTGCTATCGTGACGGAAACCGCCAAGACGGAGGCTGGTCATCCTGTTCCCTGTTCCCTGTCTTGTACTAGACTGGGAATCAGAGCCAATAATCGTGATTGAGCCGTGACAGCAAACTCAACCAACACTCCAGCCTCAGTTTTTCGTCTGTCTCCTTTGATTCGGATTACCCTGTTGAGTCTGTATGTAGCACTTACAGTTCCATTGCCTTTCTTATCGCAGGTTACAGCTGCACCCATACCACCGGAACTATTGTGGATAGGAATTAGCATCGGTTTTGTAGCTCTGTATGCGGTATTGACTGAACGAGTCATAGTAGATGACCAAGGAATTCAAGTTACTTATCCCGCGTGGGTTCCTAGCTTCTTTCGTAAAGGCTGGTTCTTACCCTGGTCAGAAGTAAAAGAGTTAAAACCCCGCACCACAGGTCAAGGAGGAATAGTTTATTATTTCCTTAGCCAGGATGGGAAAGCTTATTTATTACCAATGCGTGTAGCCGGATTTGCTCGTCTAGTACAAACCGTGCAAGCAAAAACGAGCATAGATACCACAGACGTTCGCCCTTTAGCACAGCCATGGATGTACCTGATATTACTAGGATTCACTCTGCTGCTACTATTAGTGGATGGCTGGACGATCGCCACAGCGTTAACCATCAGACAATTAACATAATGGTCATTTGTTTAGTTGTCATTCTCCCCCATTCCCAATTCCTAATTCTTCATTACGAATTACGAATTACGAATTACGAATTACGAATTACGAATTACCCATCCCCCATTCCCCAACTTTGGATAGTGTCACAACAAAAGCCACACTACGCTTAGAGCAAGTTAACCTGTTTACAAAGCTGAAAACTAACCTTTCCAGCAATCAACAGGGATACCCGATATTGCAAGATATTTCCTTGGAGATATGCCAGGCTGAGCGCCTGGCGATAGTCGGCCCCGCTGGTGCTGGTAAAACTTCGTTATTACGTCTACTTAACCGTCTAATCGAACCCACCAACGGCAAAATTTATCTAGACAATCAAGAGTATCGCCAAATCCCCGCGATTCAGTTACGCCAAGATGTAACACTTGTGTTGCAACAATCAAAGCTTCTAGGGATGACAGTTGAGCAAACCTTGGCTTATCCACTGGTTTTGCGTGGTTTGTCTAAACAGATGATTCAGCAACGAGTCAATCACTGGGTAGAACAACTACACATTCCCAGTGAATGGTTGGGGCGAACAGAGATGCAACTTTCTGCTGGAGAACGACAACTTGTAGCGATCGCTCGCGCATTAATCATCCAACCTAAAATATTACTATTAGATGAGCCGACCTCTGCCTTAGATGTTGGTACAGCTTCCCATCTGATGCAAGTCTTAATTCAACTGAGCCAAACTCATCAAACAACAATTTTGATGGTAAATCATCAGCTAGAACTAGCACAAATGTTTTGCACGCGGTTATTACACTTACAGCAAGGTCATTTATTAGCAGATCAAATAGCCTCAGAAATAAATTGGGTTAACTTACGAGAAAGCCTAATACAAGCAGCAGAGCAAAATGATTTGGGATTTTAAAATTTTGGATTGGTCAAAAGTCATTTTTCATTGGTCAAGAGTCAATAATTATTCCTCATTCCCTCTTCAAACCTGACTACTACTAAGTGTTGAACGCTGATTGCTAAATCTCTCTTTAGTTAACTTTGTTTGTGATTGGGGAATATTAGCATTCAAAATTTCCATGTTAAATCTGTATCCTACGTTACGGATAGTTTGAATCAAGCTAGGTTGGCGGGGATCAAGTTCAACCTTTTTTCGCAGCGATAAAACATGAGTGTCAATGGTGCGTGGGTTATCGATGGCATCAGGCCAAGCACGACGCAGCAATTCCGACCTACTCAAAGGTACTCCTCCAGCTTGCGCCAAAACGTAGAGCAAGCTGAATTCCTGGGGCGTTAAATCAATGAACTCCCCCTGAAAGCGGACACGGCGCTGCACTAAATCTATTTGCAAAGTGCCATAATCCAAATAAGCTGGTGCTGTTGGTGTGCGCTTGCGGCGAATTAATGCCTCTACACGTGCCAGAAACTCCTGCATTCCAAAAGGTTTACTCAAGTAGTCATCTGCACCAGCCTTTAAGCCTGCAACAATATCAGCTTCATTGCTACGGGCAGATAGCATCAAGATCAGGGGCTGCTGCTGACGATTCAACCAGCGACAAAACTCAATACCATCACCATCAGGCAGATCCGCATCTAGAATCACTAGCGTTGGTTGATGGCTTAAAAACACTTCCCTTGCTTGATAAATACTGGCGGCTTGATGCACACGGTATTCCAGTTGTTGCAAGTGCCAACCCAGCAACGACCTCAGATGGGGATTCCCCTCAACGATTTCAATACAAACCGAACTCACGGTGGCAAGACCCCTTAGCGTCGATGACTTTCAAAGTAACAAGCCCATGCTCAAGGTTTTGTAGTCTTTGTTACTTCAATTGCTATAATCTTTACATTTCCTTTGGAAAAGAGTCGTAATATCTTTAATTTGCGCCTTGCCACAAGCCGATTAGTGATATTCTTAAATTTTTGTTAGACTTATTGAAATTTCTTGTGATTAACTTATTGCTAATAAAAGGTTATAATTTACAAAAAATATAACTCACACTGACTGACCATTACCAGTTCTATCTATTTGCCTTGTCATGAGTGCGGATTTCATATTGCGAAAGTTTATGGTATTATCCGCAAATCTTGTCAAGTCATTGATAGAAAGAAACATAAGAATAGCTTAGCAAGTAATCATATTCCGATTTTCGTGGAATAGGATTGAATTAGTTTGTAGCTGCTCGTGGGTGTTGCCCAAAGTGAAGATATTTATTTGAAAGTTAATTTCAACAGTAAACTAGCACTTCACATTTCAGCGTAAATCATTTACAATTCTCATTCCCAAGAGATAAATCAAGCAGTTATGCTCCAAGACACACAAACCATCCGCTATTACCAAAGAATTACTGACGCCTTCGTCGAACTATGGAATCGCGGTTATCGCATGGATGATATGCGAATGTATTTGGATGGATATCTAGCCGCACTCCGACACAGCAACGTCATTGAACCTTTCCTAATTCATCGCCTAGAGGAAGAAGCAAGTCGCTATCTGCACGATGCATCAAACTTTGCAATGACTCAACCACAACCCGATTACTACTAATGCGTTGACGTTAGTCTTTAATAGTAACCGCTAATCGCCGCAGACAATTATAGCATACTGTCTGTATTAAGCAATGGGTGGAGTGGTGTGAAATTTTAGAGATTAATAATTTTTAGTAGAGTTAAGCTTCCCCGGTCTGAAGACACGGGGATTTCTGAAGAGTCCATAAAAGAACTTTCTTAGGCGCGCTTAAAGCGCCTCTACTGATTCCACTTAAATCAAATTTAAGTATCATCGCTACTTTACG
>JAESGP010000178.1_pt1 | contig 21453 bp, 18 predicted proteins | sample 9269741 | NCBI WGS metagenome assembly JAESGP01 (sample SAMN15720684, study PRJNA650882) | algae metagenome | isolation source: Desmonostoc vinosum HA7617-LM4 and co-occurring heterotrophs from cave wall | place: USA: Waikapalae cave, Hawaii | collected 2011-05-27
TTCCCCAAATAAACAAGGGCGTACAAATGCACGCCCTGTATAAAATAGTCAAAGAGTAAAAATTTTAATAGGTAACTTACTCAGCATCAATTGCTGCTGCGCCTTCATCTTCTTCACTCTTCGGTGGTCGTTGTTGGAACCTTCTTTGCATTCTTCCTGTGGTAGTTCGTTTACGAAACTTTCGGGCATATGCCTGGTTCCGTAGCGCCTTTTCTTTTTTCGGGTTACGGCGCTTAGCCATGTTCACCTCATTAATAAACAACAAAAACTGGCAACTAGGCATCGCTTGGGCAATATCAGCTACCAATAATCTTGATACACTTTTGGCCTAGTGCAGCAATCAAATCGCTTTAATCAGCATATAATCCTACCGCATTCAAATTGGCTATGTCAAGACTATCTTGCGATCGCTTCATCTTTTGTCAATGTTTGCAAACAAATCATTTGCACTAATAGTTAGCTGTATTTGAGGATATGTGAAGTACCCCGCATTGCAAATTGAGAATTGTTTATTTGTGGGGATTATATTTTAACTTTTTAAAATAGTAAATTCTAAATTAATTTAAAATTACTATACGATTTTTTGAAGTATCTGCTTCAATACGTATCTAATACTGCTTTGGAAAACGCTAACCTAGTCCCAAACTGAAAAAATCCCTAATTTGATAAATTTTATGTATATAGAAGTACAGTTAGATTATTTTAACTAGATGTTAGAATTAACAAGATTCTACGAAAAACGCTAGAATAAATTCCCAGTCCATCGACATTTTTGTATAAAATGGGACTCAACTAAAATTTATGAGTTGAGATGATGTTAAGTGCTGGGAAACTATAAGAATACAACACAAATATTTTTGACGCTTGAACCTTTTTGCTTTTTTTGCGGCATTTGTCCAATCTACCCGTAGCTTATGGCGCGTTGGGCAAACGGTATTGGGTATAATATTTCGTCATCCCATTACTGGTACTAGTATTATCCCAATTTTACCCGATGGTCGGATTGTCCTAATCCGGCGACGTGATGATGGTCTTTGGGCATTGCCTGGAGGGATGGTGGACTGGGGAGAAGATATTCCCAGTACGGTTTGTCGAGAATTGATGGAGGAAACAGGATTAGAATTGGTGAGTATTCGCCGTTTAGTTGGAGTTTACTCCTCACCAGACCGTGACCCTCGAATCCATTCGATTTGCATTGTGGTTGAAGCCCAAGTGCAAGGAAATATGGAGGTGGAGGACACTCTGGAGGTTTCGGAAATTCAAGCTTTTTTTCCTAATTCTCTACCTCCTGGAAAAATGTCTCACGATCACACTCGGCAGTTGCAAGACTATTTAAATGGTTTGACAACACTGGCATAATAATATTTAAAATTTTGTCATTGGTGATTTGTCCTTTTTTCTTTGCGAATGACCAATGACTAGTAACTATTAATTAATCTGCCAAAAACTAATTGATAAATGTCAGCCTTAAACTAGCGCTTTTAGGCGCGGAAACAATGAATATAAAAAATACCTTTTTTCCTGTTCCTCTTCTTTTGTCAAAGACGCTGCGCGAACGGGTGACGCTCCTAACGTCGCTAACGCCGCGCTAACGCCAGTCCCCCAGATGCTTCGAGGACTCGCTCTAAGCGAAGCTATGCCGCAGGCTTTACGCTGCGCTAACGTGACGGAGACCGTCAAGACGAGGGCTGGTCTCACCTGTTCCCTATTCCCTATATTTGTTAAAAGATGGATACGCTATTTCGGAACTCCCGGAGAAAGCTTTCTCAAGGGCTATTATTCTGGCGTGAAGTGGGTGAGAGGATTCCTGTAATTTTTTTGCATGGTGCTTGGAATAATAGCAGTCAATGGTTATCTGTGATGGAGTCTATTTCGCAAGATTGCCATTGTTTTGCACCCGATTTATTAGGGTTTGGTGAATCGGAAAAACCTAATATCCATCATTCAATAGATTTACAAGTTGAATGTTTAGCAGAGTTTCTGCAAGCTGTGAAGCTAGAAAAAGCTTATTTAGTAGGGCATTCCCTTGGAGGTTGGGTTGCTGCTAGCTTTGCTCTCAAGTATCCTGAGCAAGTCTATGGTGTAGTGTTGCTAGCACCGGAGGGTGTAGAGATAGAGGGACAAGAACAGTATTGCCAGAAAATGCGGCAATTAGTAAATTATTCACCATTAGTAGTTAAACTATTAAAGTTGCTGAGTCCTTTGACTAAAGTTTTCGGTTGGCGTGAACAAATTAGTCAGGACTTACAACTGCGTCAGGAACTATTACAATATCCAATTGCTTGCAGATTACTTTTCAACAGGAAGCAACCAGAAATTGAAGCGGAGTTATTACAAAAACGATTGTATTTAATGGAAGCTCCAGTTTTAATTTTACAAGGTGGTCAAGATACACCTGATGCTTTAGCTAGGAGTAAGGCTTATTCTTTCCTGACTTCAAAAGCTGAGTTAAAAATGATTGCTCATGCAGGAAATGACCTACCAGAGTCTTGTGCTGGGGTTGTAGCTGAAGATATTCAAGAGTTTATTAAGGGGTTTCATAAAGTTTCACCTTAAACTAACAATCTGACTGGTTAATTTTTTGGATTCCCCAAAAAATTAAATTTGATTCTACAATTAAATGTGCTGCGATTTCAGGATGCAGGGATTGAAGATAGTTTACTAGTAAAGTGCGATCGCCTCCTTTAATCGCAATTTTACTATGAGGAAATAAACGCCACCAAGCCTCAATAAAATCTTTAATTCCAGCTAATAAAGTGTAAATTATTCCACTTTGAATTGCCTCTGATGTATTGAGCGCAAAACGTGGAGGAAGAGATGCCAGGTTTTGGGGTTCTACAAATGGTAATTGTTCTGTTTTTTGATTGAGAGTCGCTAACTGTAAGCCTAACCCTGGTAAAATCGCCCCTCCTATCAGACATCGATTCGCATCTGCACATGTAAAAGTTATTGCTGTGCCAGCGTCAATCACTAAGATGGGAAAACCCCATGTTTGACCAGCACCCCATAAAGCCAAAGCACGATCAATTCCCAATGTGGGATACATACCCTTGAGTGGTATTTGGTCTAGGGTAATGACGTGAATATTGGGGTAAATTTGCCAAATTGCTGTTTGAGTGGGAACTACGGAGGCGAGGAAAAGAGGGGGAGATGGGGGGGATGGGGGAGATGAGGGAGATGAGGGAGATGGGGGGGATGGGCAAGTTGCTAATATCAATTCATTAAGTGTTTGATATTTGGCTAGCTGATTGATGACAGACTCAGGTAAATACTCTGTATCCCAAGTTAAATCAAGCATTTCGTCTCGAAATAAAGCCCAATGTAACCGAGAATTCCCAATTTCCAAAGCTAGCCAAACATTTTCTCTGCACACTCTGCGCCTCTACGGTTTTGTAGTTTTAAATTTCTTAACTTAACTATAGATTTTTTAATAAAATTTAACATTCAACACGTGTAACAATAAAGTTAGAGGAATAAATACTCAAAATGTTAAGGAGAGAAGTTATGGTAGCGCTCACCGAAAAAACTGCAAAAAGGCTCACCATACAGACTGTGGAAATTGCTGAGAAGACAACGGCAATTCGCTCATTGGATTGGGATCGCGATCGCTTCGATATTGAGTTTGGTCTCCAGAATGGAACTACTTACAACTCATTTCTGATTCGCGGTGAGCAAACAGCCTTAGTCGATACCTCTCACGAAAAGTTTCGCCAACTATATTTTGATACCCTTACAGGACTAATCAACCCAACAGAAATTAATTACTTAATCATCAGTCACACCGAGCCAGACCACAGCGGTTTAGTTAAAGATTTGCTACAGATGGCTCCAGATGTCACAGTTGTTGGTTCTAAAGTCGCAATTCAGTTTCTTGAGGATTTAGTGCATCAGCCGTTTAAACGGCGGATTGTCAAAAATGGCGATCGCTTGGATTTGGGTAACGGTCATGAATTTGAATTTGTGATTGCACCGAATTTACACTGGCCTGATACTATCTTTAGCTTCGACCATAAAACCCAAATTCTCTACACCTGCGATGCTTTCGGAATGCATTATTGTTCAGATAGCACCTTTGATGAAGACTTAAAAACTATTGAAGCAGATTTTGAATACTATTATGAGTGCCTGATGGGGCCGAATGCGCGTTCTGTACTATCTGCCCTTAAACGTATGGGCGAACTACCAACTGTCGGCATGATTGCTACAGGACACGGGCCATTATTATACCATAATGTTGTCGAACTGACTGGACGCTATCGCAAGTGGAGCCAAACCCAAGCCAAAGCAGAAACAGCGGTTGGGATATTTTACGTTTCCGAATATGGGTATAGCGATCGCCTAGCGCAATCAATAGCCAACGGTGTTAGCAAAACTGGTGTTGGTGTAGAGATAGTAGACTTAGGCGGAGTCGTTGACTTACAAGAGTTGCGGGAACTAGTTAGCCGCTGTACCGGATTGGTAGTTGGGATGCCCCCTGCTTCTGGTTCTGCTAACATCCAAGCAGCACTCAGTACCATCTTAGGGTCAGCTAAAGAAAAGCAAGCTATCGGCGTATTTGAAACCGCAGGTGGAGATGACGAACCAGTAGACCCTTTAATGAGTAAATTTCGTAACTTAGGTTTGATAACAGCATTTCCAGCGATTCGGATTAAACAAACGCCTACAGAAAATATTTATAAACAATGTGAAGAAGCAGGAACAGACATAGGACAATGGGTAACACGCGATCGCAGCATCAAAGCGATGAAATCCTTGGGTGCTGACCTCGACAAAGCACTAGGTAGACTCAGCGGTGGGTTGTATATTATTACCGCCAAAAAAGGTGATGTTTCCAGCGCTATGTTAGCATCATGGGTGAGTCAAGCCAGTTTCAAACCCTTGGGATTATCCATTGCAGTAGCGAAAGACCGGGCAATTGAATCATTAATGCAAGTAGGCGATCGCTTTGTACTCAACGTCTTAGAAGAAGGCAACTACCAAAAACTCATGAAACACTTTTTAAAGCGGTTCGCCCCTGGTGCAGATCGTTTTCAAGGTGTTAGAACCCAAGCAGCCCAAAACGGTGCCCCCATTCTCACCGATGCCTTAGCCTACATCGAGTGTGAAGTCATCAGCAGAATGGACTGTGGTGACCACTGGGCAGTGTATAGCACAGTTTATGCCGGACGAGTATCTGACCCAGACGCTTTAACAGCTGTCCACCATCGTAAGGTTGGAAATCACTACTAAGTGAGGGAGTGGGGAGTAGGGAGTAGGGATTAGGGGGAGCATGGGAGGCAAGGGGAGCAGGGGAAGAATAAATAATTACGAATTCCCCAATCCCCAGTCCCCAATCCCCAGTCCCCAATCCCCAGTCCCCAGTACCCAGTCCCCAATCCCCAACAAAGCCATGCTACAAAACAAACCCCGTGACGTTCAGGTCTATCCCATTGCTACAGATACAAGAGTACTGCGATCGCGCAGTTGGACAAGGCTCAGATTTGAAATTGAATATGCTCTTGCTAAAGGTACAACTGCAAATTCCTATTTAATTGAAGGCGATAAAGTTGCGCTGATTGACCCTCCAGGGGAGACGTTTACACAAATTTATCTCGAAGCGTTGCAGCAACGTTTTGATGTCAAACAGTTAGATTATGTGATTTTGGGACATGTCAATCCCAACCGGGCGACAACTTTAAAAGCTTTGCTAGAAATCGCGCCTGAAATCACCTTTGTGTGTTCCAATCCAGGGGCGATTAATTTGCGTGGGGCACTAGAAAATCCAGATTTGCCAATTATCGTCATGCGTGGCGATGAAACTTTGGATTTAGGTAAAGGACATGATTTGCAATTTATTCCTACACCTAACCCCAGATATGCAGATGCGCTTTGCACTTACGACCCACAAACAGAAATTCTCTACTCAGATAAAATATTTGGGGCGCATGTTTGTGGTGATCAGATATTTGATGAAGGCTGGGAAGTCTTCAATGAAGATCGACGCTATTATTTTGATTGTCTCATGGCTCCCCATGCCCGACAAGTTGAGACAGCATTGGATAAACTTGCAGATTTGCCCGTGCGAATGTACGCCACTGGGCACGGGCCTTTAGTACGCTACGGTTTAATCGAACTGACCAAAGCTTATCGAGAATGGAGTCAACAGCAGACATCTGCTGATACAACAGTAGCGTTGATCTATGCATCAGCTTACGGCAATACAGCTACCTTAGCTCAAGCGATCGCTCGTGGGATTACAAAAGCGGGTGTTGCAGTAGAATCAATCAATTGCGAGTTTGCTGATCTAGAAGAAATTCGTGGTGCTGTCGAAAAATCCGCTGGCTTTGTCATCGGTTCACCTACCCTTGGCGGACACGCACCCACACCCGTGCAAACCGCTTTAGGGATTGTCCTATCCACCGCGACTAATAATCAACTTGCTGGTGTCTTTGGTTCATTTGGCTGGAGTGGGGAAGCGGTTGATTTAATCGAAGGCAAACTCAAGGATGCTGGCTATCGGTTTGGTTTTGATCCTATTCGCGTCAAATTCAAACCCAACGATGTCACCTTACAGTTATGTGAAGAAGCGGGAACCGATTTCGCCCAAGCATTAAAGAAAGCGAAAAAAGTGCGATCGCAAAGTGTTCCTGCTACTAGTGTAGAACAAGCTGTTGGTAGACTTGTTGGTTCACTGTGCATTGTCACAGCCAAGCAAGGCGATATATCCAGTGCTATGTTAGCTTCTTGGGTATCTCAAGCCAGTTTTAATCCCCCTGGTTTAACTATCGCCGTTGCTAAAGACAGGGCTGTAGAAACTTTGACACACTCAGGTAACAAATTTATCCTCAATATCCTCAAAGAAGGTAATCACTTAGGGTTAATGAAACACTTCCTAAAGCCTTTTGGGCCAGGACAAGACCGATTTGCTGATGTTGCTGCTCAAGAAACTGAAAATGGCACTCCTGTACTTGCTGATGCTTTAGCATACCTTGAATGTTCAGTGCATACCCGCATGGAATCTGGCGACCACTGGCTTGTATACGCAACAGTAGATGATGGCAAAGTGCTAAATCAAGATGGCGTCACAGCGGTGCATCATCGCAAGTCAGGCAGTCATTATTAAATAATTCGTAATTCGTAATTCGTAATTCGTAATGACGCTCCTTCGTCGCTACCGCTAACGCTAACGTAATTCGTAATTAATTGAGGAATGGGGGATTGGGGAATTCGTAATTATTTATTCTTTCTCTGCTCCCCCTGCCTCCCCTGCCGCCTACTCCTCATTCTTCAGAGAGTGAAACTTATTGCACAGCTTATATCTAAAGGTTCTATCGAGTTTTCGATAAATTCCCTAGTCTAAATCTTGGAGTTGATTTCAGCACAGGGGAAAACTTTATATGACAACTAATCTATCTAATAATATCAACAAGGATATCAATGGATCGCTTGTGACTGGTATTCTTTTGATTATCTTCGGAATTGTTGCGATCGCTATACCTGCTATTTCAACAATTTTCGCTGAAACTTGGTTTGCTTTAATCCTGATATCTTCTGGATTTGCCAAGCTAGTTTACGCTACTCAAACACGCCAGCAGGGCGGCTTCATTTGGAAGCTGCTGTTAAGCGGACTTTACGTTGCCACTGGTGTAATGTTGTTCATTTATCCTCGCACAGGTATCTTGACGCTAACTCTGTTGTTAGGCAGCTTTTTGTTGACTGAAGGCGTATTCGAGCTGATTTTAGCTTTCCGCTTGCGCCCACAACAAAACTGGGCTTGGGTATTGGGTGATGGCATCATCACTCTCATATTGGGTGCGATGATTTGGTTTCAATGGCCCTTTAATGCACCTTGGCTGATTGGCACTTTGGTAGGTGCTAGCGTTCTCTTCACTGGCATCTCCAGAGTTATGCTATCGCTCAATACGCGTTCCTTCTTAAAAGGATCTGACTCTGCTGCTTAATAGACCTTTAGTTTCCCACGCCAGTTTGCACAACGGGTGGCTTCCCGCAGGGTAGCGACTGGCGTTTAAGTAATTCGTAATTCGTAATGACGCGACGCTCCTGTGTCGCTCTAAGCGAAGCTATGCCGTAGGCTTTACGCTAACGCTATCGAGGACTCGCTCTAAGCGAAGCTATGCCGCAGGCTTTACGCTGCGCTAACGTAATTCGTAATTAAAAATCCAGGTTTTTTGGAATACATGACTTTTTTCCCTTGACAATCTACACAACAGAAATGTCATACTTGCGTTAGTCCTAATAGAAGCCCCATCTAAAACACAAAAATCTAGGTTTTTTGAGATACATGACTTTTTTCCCTTGACAATCTACACAACAAAAATGTCATACTTGCGTTAGTCCTAATAGATCTCTCCCTTACCTAAACACCATAGTTTTGAAACTCTCTCACCTGCTAAACTAACGCCAAGCTAATAAAAATTCCCAGTCTGATTTTTATGCTTTAACATAAGTATTTGATACTACTAAAATTAAAAGCTAAGACAAAAAAGTCCTTCATTTTACTGGATTGTCACGTTTCTCCTCACGATAGATGTCAGCAAGCTACAAGATATTTATACTAAGAACTATAGTAGTTATATAATGTGATAAATCGTCTACTTCTTGATAAGTAGAACGGTGAGAAATTGTTTAGTTTTATTAGAAAACTAGTAATTTTTAACAAGGAAAATTGCTGTTAGATAGCTGATTAACTCTCGCAGTTTACCATTAGTCATAAACATAAAAAAATTGCTTGGTAAAAAACGGCTGTTTAACCCCAAAAGTCCCTCAATAGGATAGAAATAAATGATTTTGGACAAAAATAAGCCGCATGAACAGGCAAAAACATTATACTCTCCAATTACTAGCCAAGTAATTAATATTGGGTCAGTGAAATACTATTTTTTTCATAAATTAAAGTTATTGATTCCTGGCTTACTGGGTATAGGGCTATTGACCGCTAGTTGCGGCTCGTTACCTAAAGAATCAGCCAAGGCACAATCTCAGCGTGCTGATAGTGAACAAGGCAATAAAGCCAAGGCTGTAGATGTAGCGATCGCTCGCACTAGTTTATTGGAAAAACAACCAGATTATACAGGTACAACAACACCATTTCAAACAGTATCACTGCGATCGCAAGTAGAAGGGCGACTGTTAGCCTTAAACCTCGATGTTGGAGATACAGTTAGCCGGGGACAGCTAGTTGGACAGTTAGACGATGCCCTGTTGTTGACAACATTAAGACAAGCAGAAGCTGAACTCGCAGCTCTCAAATCAGAAGTAGCCAGAGCAACGGCACAAGTAAGCAACGCCCGTGCAGAAGTAGAAAGATTGCGGCTACAACTAGTACAAGCTCAAGCCGATTCCCAACGCCAGCAGAAATTGTTCAAAGAAGGAGCGATAGCCGAACAAACTGCCCAGCAAGCAAGTACTCAGACGCAAACAGCAGCGCAGGCACTACGGGCGGCGCAAGAGCAAGTCCGTACAGAACAGCAAGCCGTCGCCGCTGCTCAAGGTAGAGTATTTGCCCAACAGGCTTTAGTTGCCCAAGCCAAAGAGCGCCGCTCCTATACGCGTTTGACATCCCCAATTAATGGCGTAGTCACACAAAAAGTCATAGAACCAGGTAATCTACTACAAACAGGTAGCGAAGTCCTGAAAATTGGCGACTTGAACCGAGTCAAGGTCATCGTGCAAGTTTCCGAAAGAGAAATAGCATTAGTTCAAGTTGGGCAATCTGCACAAGTGCGTTTAGATGCTTTACCCAATCAAACATTAGTGGGGAGAGTGACGCGCATTTCTCCCGCTGCGGATGCAACCGCTCGTTTACCTTACATACCCGTAGAGATAGTAATTCCCAACAATCAAGGAAAAATTGGTAGTGGATTGCTGGCACGGGTAAATTTTGCCAACCAAACACTACAGCAAGTAGTGGTTTCCCAAACAGCTATTCAAGAATTAGCAACAGCACAAACAAATAATAAAGCTGTCGAGCAGAGAAATCAGAGAACCGAGTTACAACAGCATACTGGCACAATATTTGTAGTCAAAGACACAGAAGGTAACAATAAGGTAACAGCACGTGCTGTGACTCTGGGGAAAAAAGCTGATGGCAAAGTGGAAATTTTATCTGGTTTGCAACAGGGAGAGCGCTATGTTGTTCGTAGCGGTCAGCCTCTAAAAGATGGGGACACTGTACGTCTATCAATTCTTTCCGAAACATCTTCCACAGGCAATTCAAAATGACGTTTGAGTTTTTCATTTTGCATTTTTAATTGGAATAGAGTGACAGTAATGCAGCAAGTAAACAACGGTGGCGGATTTAGTATCAGCGCCATATCAATTCGTCAGCATATCGGCACACTCATGCTTACCCTAGCAGTGATAGTACTAGGTGTATTTTTTATCGTTAAACTACCTGTAGATTTACTACCATCAATTACTTATCCTCGAATTGGTGTGCGGATACAAGCACCTGGCATTTCCCCTGATGTAGCAATTGATGAAGTCACAAGACCTTTAGAAGAAGCTTTTACAGCTACCGAGGGTGTCATACAAGTTTTTTCCCAAACTCGTGAAGGACAGGTCAGCTTAGATTTGTATTTTCAACCGGGAGGAAATATTGACCAAGCCTTAAACGATGCCACAGCTGCTTTTAACAGAGCTAGAAGCACACTGCCAGACACCATCGAAGAACCTCGCTTATTTAAAGTTGATCCTTCTCAGTTACCCGTTTATGAATTTGCATTAACTTCGCCTTCCCTAGAAGGAGTTGATTTGCGTGTTTTTGCGGAAGAAGAACTAGCACGGGAACTAGGTGTAGTACCAGGTGTAGCAGGGGTGGATGTATCAGGAGGAGTTCAAGAAGAAGTTAGGGTCAATATTGATTTAGACCGCTTGCAAGCTTTGGGTGTAGGTTTAACGGATGTTTTAGACGAACTGAGAGACCGCAACCAAGACATTTCTGGCGGTCGGATTTTGGGACAAAATTCTGAGCCATTAACCCGCACCGTCGGCCGTTTCCAAAATGCCAACCAAATCAAAGACCTCTCCTTTGAAGTTTCTTCCTCCTCATCTTCCTCATCTTCCTCATCCCCCACCCCCAACCGCCGCGTCTACCTACGGGATTTTGCTGAAGTTATTGATGGTTCAGAACAACAACGGATATACGTTTTACTCAATGGGGAACAAGCTGTAAAAGTCAGTATTCAAAAGCAACCAGATGCTAATACGATCGCCGTTGTTGATGGTGTAAAAAAGCGTCTGGAAGAACTGCGTAACTCTGGTGTAATTACTGAAGGAACAGTGATCACGCCCACTTTGGATGAGTCGCAATTTATCCGCAACTCTATCCTGAATGTTACCAGTTCTGGATTAATTGGCACATTATTAGCTGCGATCGCCGTTCTTTTATTTCTTGGTTCCCTACGACAAACTTTTATTATTGTTCTTGCCATTCCCTTAGCCACTTTAGCTGCCATCATCTTGATGGGGCTATTTGGCTTATCCCTTAACGTTTTCAGCTTGGGTGGTTTGGCTTTGGGTGTGGGGATTGTGGTGGATAACTCCATCGTGATGTTGGAGAACATTGCCGAAGGTGCCGGCATGACTCCTGGCAAAGATACCAAAACCCGCTTGAGTCAGCAACAACTAATTTCTCAGGCTGAACAAAGTAGTCAGGAAGTAGAATCAGCTTTGGTTGCTTCTACCAGTACCAACTTGGTAGCCGTGTTACCGTTTTTGCTGATTGGTGGTTTTATTGCCCTGCTATTCAATGAACTAATTCTTACCATTAGCTTTTCCGTGGCAGCTTCGATTTTGATTGCCGTTACCGTCGTGCCAATGCTGGCTTCTCGGATGTTGGCATGGCGATTTTCCAGTCGCTTAAGCCAATTTTGGCTACTGCGAGAATTTAATCGTCGCTTTGATGCTTCTACCAGGGGATATGGGAGATTTTTAGCTGGGGTGTTGCGCTGGCGGTTAGTCACGGTAGCGATCGCACTTGTATTGTTTGGGGGTAGTAGTCTATGGATGGCTCCCCAAATTCCCCAAGAAATTCTCCCCCGCATTAACACCGGACAAGCCAACTTAAACGCCCAGTTTCCCCCCGGCACACCCCTAGAAACGAACCGTAAAGTCATGGCTGCGGTGGATGATATTCTCCGCAAACAACCAGAAACAGAATACGTGTTTTCCACATCTGGCGGTGCCCTTTTTAGCAACGTTACCAACGCTAATCCTTTACGGGGTACCAGCAACATCACCCTAAAACCAGGTACAGATGTCGAAGCTTATGTCGAACGAGTTACTCAAGAGTTTGACAAGCTGAATTTAGCAGGAATTCGCTTACGTCTGGCTCCTGGTCAAGTGCGGGGTTTAATTCTCAATAACTCTCCGGTACGTGGTGCTGATGTTGACCTGATTCTTCAGGGTAATAACACCAGTGTTTTAGAGAAAGCTGGTCACCAGGTGTTAGCAGCTTTGGAAGAGCAAGTTACTTCGGTAAGATTTCGTCCCGATGCTGATGATCGCCAACCAGAAGTTCAAATTATTCCTGATTGGGAAAGAGTTGCCGCTTTGGGGCTAAATACTACAGACATCGGAGAAACGATTCAAACTGCGATCGAAGGGAGTATACCAACTCAATTGCAACGTGGCAACCGTTTAGTTGATGTCCGCGTGCAGTTGGATGAAGCATCGGTGCAAACACCTTCTCAATTGGAGAGGTTGCCCTTGTTTGTAGAAAATAATCGCCAAGTAAGATTGAGTGATGTTACCAAAATTGTAGAAGCTCAAGCTCCTGGAGAAATTCAACGCATCAACCAGCGTCAGGTTTTCTTAATTGCTGGCAGTTTGACTGAGGGAGCTAGCCTTAGTAGTGCTTTAGCCCAAGTGAATACGGCAATGGCTAGTATAGATTTGCCTGAAGGTGTGAGCGTATTACCTAGTTCCGCAGCTGAATCTAATCGGCAATTGCAAAGCTCTCTGCAACTATTAGGTGGATTAGCTACCTTTTTAGTTTTTGTGGTGATGGCGGTACAATACAATTCTTTGGTTGACCCATTGGTAATTATGTTTACAATCCCACTAGCATTAGCTGGGGGTGTTTTTGGACTTTATATTACTCAGACTGCTATTGGTGCGACGGTGATAGTCGGCGCAGTATTACTGGTGGGTATTGTGGTCAACAACGCCATCATTATGGTGGAATTGGCCAATCAAATTCTAGAACGGGAACAGGTTGACCGCAAAACGGCGATTTTAAAAGCTGCCCCACAACGGTTACGTCCAGTATTAATGACTACTATTACTACTGTTTTAGGGATGTTTCCGCTGGCGTTGGGAATTGGGGAAGGTTCGGAGTTTTTGCAACCATTGGGTGTAGTGGTGTTTTCTGGTTTGTCTCTGGCAACAGTGTTAACGCTGTTTATTATTCCTTGTTTTTATACGCTGTTGCACGATTTATTGGGTGGGAGTTGGACGAAGCCGATGTCAGTATGGTTGAGGGGATGGAGGAAAGGGTTTGGCGATTCGCGTTCTAGAGTTGGGATGCCTAAATTATTTTTACGAACCGCCAAGGACGCTAAAGACACCAAAGAGAAGAAAGAGATTGATAAAATCTAGATATTAAGCTCCTAATTAGAGCTTTGTAAGAAAATTAGAGCTTTATTGCTGGTGTTATCTCGGAGCTTTTTCTTTTTTTAACCGTTTACTACAGATTCTTTAAAGTTTCGCGAATTTAGAGGTGGTAGTGTTTTATAAGTTGACAAAGGCTAAGTGAAGATCGTCTAAATAGACCGGGTTTTTACTGAAAAGGTAGGATAAAGGTTTTATCCGTGATATTCCCGTTGCCGAGTCAGAAACAATACAAAACCAAAGGATCAAGAGAATGCGTCTGAGAAAGCTAGTCAGCTATGGGATTTTTGTCCTGGTGTTCGTCATTGGGTTCGGTTTCACGACAGTTGCCCGTGGTAATGGTAATAGCTATCCACCCCCAATTCCCCAGGTAACGTTCGCCCAACAAACTAGCGATCTCATGCTCAGCACGTTGTTCGCAGCACTGACGCAGGAATTTGACGAAACTACGGTGGATAATGTAGAGCAGGGTAAGCAGTCTATCTCGCTGATATTTAATGATGAAAATAAGGATATGCGGTTGGTCGGTACTGTTGGCCCGTTGCGAGAAAACGATCGCCCTCGTGATGACTTCGAGCGTCAGGCAAACGCGCTAGCGTTGACGACAGGGGAGCCATTGACGTCAGTTCAGCGCGTGAGTGGTCAATGGTACTATCGACGCTCAGTTCCCTTGACCAACTTCAGAGCAGAGTGTGCGCTCTGCCACGCCAATTATCCAGCCGGCCCTACATCAGATAAGGTGGGTGCGCTCATGCTCAGAGTGCCGATTAGAAACTATTAGTTCTCGAAAAATTTCTGTTGCAAAAGGCGATCTGGTCAGTATGACTGCGATCGCCTTTTTGATTTCTCTTGTCAAAATCAGCATAAAATGCCAAAAAACCTGGTCATCACGACCAGGTTTTTGTGGGATATATTCCCCAGGCTAGTTATAGAAGTTCAGTATAAACCGCTTGTTCTGTTAATGACTACAACGTCTGGGTTAAAAGTTCCAGAAAATTACAACTTCATTATCTAGGGATGTGTAGCTTGCCGCCGTAGGCATCACTAATCCCAGAGAACCATGTAGACAAATATATACTACAAATGTATTATTGATATTAGTCTTAACTACAAATGCTACAAATTCGATGATCAGCAGATTCTCTTCAACCATTAGTAGTGTGATGCATTGCCAAACCAGCAGAGGTTTAGGCAGAGTTGTTGTGCTGTTTGCGTTTGAGGGAATATATTTGTTCGTAGGCGGTAAATCTGCAAGTCTTGATATTTTTGGAGCAATTGCCGGATGGCTGAATTTAGACCAACTTATTCAAAGCGGGAGGTGCAAGTGTTTGCTAGCACCGATATCAGGCAAAAAGTTGACCCCCGCTTTTGATAACCAGATGCGGGGGTTATTTTTTTAGGAGTGAATTAACGTATGGAAGCTCAGCAGCAAAGTCAGCAACCACACATATTACAAAACTCGGTAGTAGTGTTTTCCAAAAACTACCTACCACTGGCACGCATCAACATTAAACGCGCAATTGTGTTGTTAATCACGGGTCAGGCAGAGTCTTTGGATTTCAGCAATACGAAGCTTTGGGAAGTGCGTTCACCTAGTATCGTACTACAAGTGCCCGAACATATTCGTCTAACTGTTGGCAATCCTGAGCGGCACTGGAAAGTACCGCCTGTAAATCGGCGTGAGGTGTTAAAGCGTGATAACCATACCTGTCAATACTGCGGTAGCACTAAACGTCTCACGCTTGACCATGTAATCCCCCGCTCCAAAGGTGGACAACACAGTTGGGACAACGTTGTAACCGCATGTGAAAAGTGTAACTCAACTAAGAGCGATCGCTTACCTCACGAAACGGCAATGGTGTTGAAAACTAAGCCTAAAGCCCCAATTCACCCAGCAGTCGCATTTGCTGAACAATTCTGGAGCGCCCAACGCATCAGTGAGAGCGAGTAATTCACTTCCAACCTGATGAGCTTTTAAGTTGCATAGTTCAAACCGCTCTTAAGACGCGGGGACGCGGGGACACGGGGACGCAAAGATGTAATTTGAATGACGATTAGCTTACAACCATTAGATAACCTTGCTCTCTCACATCTTTAACTGGTTGCGGCGTAAAGCCTCCGGCATAGCTTCTCTACGAGACGCTACGCGGTAAGCGCAGCGATGCCCGCAGGGCTTTACGCTTAGAGCCTCGGAGTCCCCCACCATACATATTTACACCCAGTCCCCAGTCCCCAATCCCCAATCCCTTTTAAGATTGTGCGATTAACTCACGATACACTGTCAGTGTTTCTTGATGAACGCGGGCAACATTTAACCATGCGAGGTTTTGATTTGCTCGATTTTTCCACTCGTGTAGCATATCTGAATTGCTCAGTAGTTGCGATAAAACGTTGGCTAAAGCATTACTATCTTTTGCTGGCACTAACAAACCTGCCTGTCCATGTTCTAAGGCTTCAGGAATTCCGTCTACTTGAGTACCAATAATAGCTGTTCCAGCTTCTCTGGCTTCTGAAATGACCAAAGGGCAGGGGTCACGATGGGAAGCAAGGATAAATATGTCACAAGATTTTAAGTAGCGTTGAGGTTCTGGTTGAAAGTTTTCAAAATGAATGCGTCCCGCTACAGAAGTTGCCTGTGCTTGCGCCTCGAATAATTCTTTATCTGGCCCATTGCCGACAAGATAAAGATGAGCTTGGGGAAAATTTGGGGCAATTTGCTCAAAGGCAGTGATCAACTCAGCTATTCCTTTTCGTTTATACATTCCGGCTACGGTAGCGATCGCCGGTCGTTGTAATTCCAAAGCTTGGTATTCTTGTATTTGACGGGTGCGAGGACTACCTAAAGTGCCGTTGCAGATCACTACTAGCTTGTTCTCTGGGATACCACGTTTTACCATAGATGTGCGTACAGCCTGACTCACAGCAATCACTTTTTGGGCTAAACCCATTAGTAAACTGGCTCGCTGAAACTCGTTGTGTACTGTGGAAACCAAAGCATACTTGTGCGGATATCTGAGAATACGTGCTAACACGATTCCTGTCATCATATGGGCATGAACGATATCTGGTTGAAATTCTTTAGCGATCGCTCGATAACGCCTAGCTGCTTGAATTATACTTAGCGGTTTTCTGGTTTGGTCTAATTGATAGTGTTTGACACCATAAACAGCTAGTAATTCCTCGTATTTTCCACCAGCAGAAATTACCGCTACTTCATGACCAGCTTTTGCTTGTAGGCAAGCCAGATCCACAGCCACATTCACAATCCCGTTACCTATCTCTTGAATATGGTTTAAGATATGTATTATTCGCATTATGCCTGAAAAAACGTCAAAAATTCAGATAAGTAACTGAGTATATATAAACATCATCCCCAAGGTTATCGACAGCATTTTATGATTAGTTAGTAATGAATAAAACTCACTGTTAACTAATAAATAATCACAGTCTTAACCAGCTATTTATACCAATTCGCTATTTAGCAAATTAGATGCAGCAAAACTTTCCTGGTTTATATTTGTTGCCTGATTTTAGAGAATTGGTATTACTCTCTAAATACTGATTTGCAATAGACTGATCCGGAAGTTTGAAAATCTGTCTAGATCAGCGTTTTAAATTGACACTCTCCGGGCTAAAGCCACGGAGATTCTGTAATCTACCTTGTTACTTGCTCTAATAGGCTTTCGCCTAAAAGAGTAGCGGCAACGAGTCCTACAGCGTTACTTTGGACGTGCCCCGTCCTAACTTGTCTTGCAAGATTCAAAATGTTAATTGCTGCATTTTCATCCCTATGCAAACTACATCCACAACTGCAAACGTGGGTACGAGTTGATAGGGATTTTTTAACGATTACACCACAGTTTGAACATTTTTGTGATGTGTAATGTGGTGCTACGGCAACAGCTAACTTACCAAATTTACCAGCAAAATACTCAATCCATTGCCTAAACAAATACCAGCTAGCGTCAGCAATTGACTTAGCCAAACAATGGTTTCTGAGTAGATTACGCACTTGCAGGTTTTCATAGGCTACTAAGTCGTTAGACTTGCATACGTTACGCGCTATTCTCTTAGCGTGTTCATTCCGTTGCCTACTTATTCTTAGGTGCTTTCTGGCAAATATAGCTCTAGCTTTTTTACGTCCTGACGAACCTTTTTTCTTTTTGTAAATGCGTCTTTGAGCGTGTTTAACTGATTTTTCAATCTTTTTTAAAAACTTTGGATTAGCCTCTTGATGACCGTTAGAATCGGTGTAAAAACTTTCTAACCCAACATCTAAACCGATTTCATTACCTGTTGATGGTTGAATATTTGAAACTTCAACATCAATACAAAACTGACAGTAATAGCCATCGGCACGGCGTACCAATCTAACACGCTTAATTGTTTTAACAGGGTAAGTTTGAATATCCCACTTACCTAACAATTTTAACTCACCAATACCTTTTTTATCAGTTATGGTAATACGGCGTTTAGTTGGGTTTATTTTCCAGCCTGATGTCTTGTACTCAACTGAGCGATTATCATGCTGAAATCTTGGATACCCTTTTTTACCTGATACTTTCTTTTTGCAATTTTCGTAAAACCTTGATATTGCTAACCATGCTCTTTCGGCTGATGATTGCACCGCCATTGAATTTAAGTTAGCCACAAATTTAAATTCGTTGCGTAGTTCCGTTGAATACTTATTGAGCGCAAATCTATCAATTTTCGACTCTCTTGGTGCATCCATCCAATACCTCAAACACTTATTTCTAATGAATTGAGTTGTTTTGATAGCTTCATCAATAGCTAAATATTGAAGTTTTTTCGCTTTGATTTTGTATTCTAGAACTAGCAACTTAATCACCCCCTTGTTGTTTATGCATTATGTCGATTATACTATATATTTATACAAACTTACAATAGGTTATTTCGGAAAATGGTAGCTTTTACACCAGATGAATATAGGCATGAGGGGAATGCTATATCATTACTCAATTACCACTTTGTTTTTATTCCTAAACGTAGAAAAAAAGTTCTGGTCAATGAGATAGCCGAACGACTTCAGCAAATCATCTGTGATGTTTGCAATGAGAATAGATGGAAGATTATTGCGATGGAAATCATGCCAGACCATGTACATTTATTTTTAAATGCAAAGCCGACAGACAATCCATCCCAAATGATGAACAAAATTAAAGGCAGAGCATCACATCATTTAAGAAAAGAGTTTCCCGAACTACTCAAGTTACCAACACTATGGACACCAAGCTATTTTGTATCGACTGCTGAGAACATCAGTACAGAATCAGTTAAACGATATATTGAACAACAACGAGATTGAAAACAGTACAAAGGCGTAAACGCCTTCAGGCAGCTTTGATCCCCTGCCTGAAGTACGAGATACGGCGCTGTCTGCCTGTCTCTCAGGGGTTTTCAGCATGCCTTTCTTATAAACTATAGTAGCGCAAGTCTTTGCGCTACTACTAGGGGCTAATTTAGACAGTCGTAATGTCTTTTTCTTTTTCTGCCAACAACTCATCTATTTTGGCAGTGTACTTGTTTGTTAGTTTTTGCAGTTTGTCTTGCTGATCCCGTGCTTCGTCTTCAGGAATTTCGGCGTTTTTTTCCAGTTTCCGAATGGTGTCTATGACATCACGGCGAATGTTGCGGATAGCAACACGACCTTCTTCAGCATACTTAGCAGCAATTTTTACTAGCTCTTTACGGCGATCGCTAGTTAAGGGCGGAATATTCAGCCGAATTACAGAACCGTCGTTGCTGGGTGTTAAACCCACATCCGACATCGAAATCGCCTTTTCAACGATGTTTAAACTGCTGCGATCGTAAGGCTGAATTAAAATCGTTGAAGCATCTGGTGTGGTGATATTTGCCAGTGATTTTAGGCCAGTGGGCGAACCGTAGTAGTCCACCATCACTTTATCTAATAAACTCGCATTGGCGCGACCAGTGCGAATTGTGTTAAAAGATCGTTGAGTTGCCTCAACGGTTTTTTGCATCGTAGTTTCAGCTTCAGCTAATTTCACAAGAACCTCCCACAAGGGTGCCGATGGATTCTCCCATGACTGCACGGTGGATGTTACCTCGCACCGTGAGGTCAAATACAAGAATTGGGATGTTATTTTCTTTACACAAGGCAATCGCAGTACTATCCATTACCCGCAAATCTTGGGCCAAAACGTGTGCGTATGTGAGGCTATTGTAACGTTTGGCTTGGGGATAAATTTGGGGGTCAGCATCGTACACTCCGTCTACCTTGGTAGCTTTAAAAATCACTTCAGCATCAATTTCTGCGGCTCTTAAGGCCGCAGTCGTATCTGTGGTAAAGAAGGGATTTCCAGAACCAGCACCAAAAATTACCACCCGCCCTTTTTCAAGATGACGGATGGCACGACGACGAATATACGGTTCCGCTAATTCTTGCATAGCGATCGCGGTTTGCACCCGCGTCTGTACCCCTATTCGTTCTAGCGAATCTTGCAGCGTCATGGCATTCATTACCGTGGCAATCATCCCAATGTAGTCAGCGGTTGCCCTGTCCATCCCCGCTGACGCCGCTTTGACGCCACGAAAAATATTGCCGCCGCCAACAACGATCGCAATTTGAACGCCAGTGGCTATCACCTCTGCTACTTCTTGCGCTATCTCTTTGACCACTTCTGGATCAATACCATAGCCCATGTTGCCCATTAAGGCTTCACCGCTTATCTTGAGTAAAACCCGTCGGTAATTCGTTCCCATGAAGTCACGCTTTATCAGAAAAGTTGCAATTGCCTCCAATTTAAGATAACAGCACAGTGACTATCTATGTCTATATATATTTTTAGTTACGCCAAATTAATAAACTACCTATGGGTTCTGTTTGAGCTAAATATATCTCTTGACCTTTAAATAACGAGGCGATCGCACTCCTGAAATAATCATCCGCTGCCACTAAAGAACTTTGGGGATGATTATCAATTTTACCTCTGTAGCGCACTATACCAGTATTATCGATTAAAAAGGCCATTGGTGTTTTAATTGCACCAAAGCTACGAGTTACATCTTGGGTAGAATCCCATAGGTAGGGAAAATTGAGTTGATGATGCTTGGCAAAAGCTTTCATCTGCTCAAAGCTTTCTGTAGAATCGCGATTGACACCACTGCCATTCATGCCAATTAATGTAAAGCCACTTGCGGCAAATTCTGCTTGAAGATTTTTCAGCTTATCTAGATATAAACTCACATAAGGGCAGTGGTTGCACATGGAAATGACACCAACTGCACGGAACTTTTCGAGATAACGACTAAGATGATGTACTCGATCATCAATTCCTGGCAGTTCAAAATCTGGCGCATAGCTGCCAACGGGAGTGTTAATTGTTTCTAGTATGGTCATCTTCTATGGCTCTAAGGAACTAGGAACAGACAAAATACTGTTAAATTCAGCGTCAGTTTCCAGATGCAATTCATCTTATAGCCGATGCTTGATATCATATGATTTTATAAACGAATTTAACTCCGGTAAATTGTAAAACTACTGAATCTACCGCTAATGCCGATTATTGCAATTCACAATATTTTCATATAAACGCCGCCAAAAATGAGCAGCGCTCTTTAATGTCATACGTTTGTAAAATAATAAACTAATCTGCTTTTAATTTGCATCTTTAGGTAGTAGGCAGAATTTAGTCAGAATAAGTTTAATCAGTTAGCAAGTGAAAATACACACTGTCTAAGAGGCTGTTTGAAAAGTCAGGTAGTTTGTAAAAAAACTCTCTCAGTGTAAGCTGCGAATAGCAAAATACACAGCACCGAGAGAGCGACATGAGTAAAGCTTACCCCAGTAACCTTACCCGC
>JAESGP010000179.1_pt1 | contig 21377 bp, 25 predicted proteins | sample 9269741 | NCBI WGS metagenome assembly JAESGP01 (sample SAMN15720684, study PRJNA650882) | algae metagenome | isolation source: Desmonostoc vinosum HA7617-LM4 and co-occurring heterotrophs from cave wall | place: USA: Waikapalae cave, Hawaii | collected 2011-05-27
ATTAGTTAGAGACTATGAGCTATTACCCGAAACATCGGAGACTTTTGTCTATCTTGCCATGATCCGTATTATGGTAAGGCGATTAGCCTAAAATTTTACCCTTCAAAACTTTTCAAACATCCTCTTAGCGCAAATGACTAATATTGCTCTTCTCGACTCAACTGATATCCGTTACATTGACTATCCTTCTACCTCATCTATTAGTTAAACCCGGCGTTTGCCCCACAGTAACATTTATGGTAGTGGCAATTGGATCAATTGGACTGATTAAACCCACTGTAGCAGCTGCGGCGAGTGCTTTCTCCCGTTTGATTCTTTCATCGATAAAAGCTAGAAGTGTTTTCCAATCACCACCGGAAATGCCTTTGATCTGCTTATCGTTAAGTTCCTCATATGGCTCGATATCTATCTCCAAATTTTTTAAAACAATTGTTGATTTAGTAACTTGTCTTGTGTTAGATTTCATGATCGCACCTCTTACTTGAGTTTCATTAACTATGAGTAGATTTTTACTAGCTTGCTCAACAATCAAGTACTCTGTTGAAAATATTTGAGTTTTTAGATTTTTAGTTTTAGCCGTATTTCTATTGGCTATAGCTAAACCTCAGCAATATTAAAGGATATTTTGGCTATTGTTTTTTAGTTCAAAAGTATCTATTTACTGTTCAAATACTTAACCTATCTTTGCAACTTTTTGATGCTTTCTTGCATACTTACTTTTAATGAAAGCTCCCATTCCTAAAGCTAAGCCTGAGCTAAAGACAGTTAAGGGTTCGGGAACAGCATCTACTTTTACTTTATTAAATCCAACTGCTGTGTTGACTGTGGCTCCCCGTGGCCCTGCTCCACCTGATAGAGGAGTATCGTACTCAGTTAAAATAAATGACAAATCGTAATTAACACCTGCTCGAAAATTAGTACTATCAACAGGTAAATTAAATGCTTGGAAAACAGCAAAGCTGTTACTGGGGCCAGTTATCGGTGTTTTAGCAGTTCGCTTTAACAAGCTTTTTCCAGCTATTGTTACTTCAAAAGTATCAGATGGTGCTACGGCAATTCCAATTCCATTAAAAGCTAAATTAAAAGAAACTATTTGTTTTGGTTTCTTTAAATCCTCTGCGTTAAAAGTCAACCCAAATATATATTTATTTGTTGCAGAGTTACCAATATCACTATCTCCTGTGTTTTTATCATCATTAGCTAGATCACCTTTTTTAGCGCCTAAGATATAAAAATTTTCACTAAAAAAGTTTCCGAATCCTCTACCATTATTTCTGCTTGCAGTATTTAATGTATCAGTTTTTACTCCTATATCAAAAGCTTGTCCTGAACCTACAGGATCACCTAATACAGCTGCTTGTGTCCGAAAACTTACCAGAAAAAATGGTAATCCCAAAATACAAGCTTTTCCAAAATTAAAAAATGAAGATGACATTTTCATTAAACGCCTCCTTGATTATTAGATATTTACAAATATCTGACTATGGAATAGCAAGCTCTTAGCTTAAAATCCGTCGTTATTAGCTGTTTGTTAAAAACTTAAGCCTCAATTAATTAGTTATCACGAGTAAAAAGCAAAATAAACTTCTTTATTAAAACTTGAATATGTAAAGAAGTGTAATTTCTAATACATTGCAACTATACTGAGTAAAGCGGTAAGAAAAAACAATACATACGAAGCAGCATTCAGAAGGCAACCGAGAGTAAAAATTGGGCAGGCTCGCATATTGTCAAGCAAAGAGCATCTTTGTAATCACACCTTTTGAGTAACAATAGTTTTGTTATATACTTCTGTTTTTTCCTACCTACTTAATTTATAAAGATGAATTAGTATTTTTAATTACATAGCATACTAATGTTTGCAAGTTTTTTCAGTCCAAAGCAAAATTCTTGTAAAGTTAGATTTTAAAATTAAGTTTTTCTTGCAAAGAAGCAATTTTATTTTTTCGTGAAAAATACTTTTCTGATAAAGAAACACATTTCACAAAAATATAAGTAAAATTTATCACTTTTTTAGAGGAGTTCTGTGTTTAATTACACTTTACCTTTACATAATCTTTATAAATGTGCTTGAACTGGTGCAAGGGAAAATTAGGGTCATCCCAGCGAAAAATCCAATCTGGAATCGAAAACTAGGGATTTGACGAGGGAATGATAATTCAGCAAGGGTTGTGGAACTAGCGATCGCAGCTGTGTTTTCACTAGCACACAAAAGTTAAAGCATCGATCTCTGCGGGAACCCTAGTTAAAGGTTTTGAGGTTGTCGGGTGTTGATAAAAACTCAATTTCGTTGGCGGCGGGTTCTGCTAGCAATAGCTATAGGAACAATAGCTGCATTCGCAATCGCCACAGCATCCCGCGAATGGCAAGTCAAGACACAAAGCTGGTGTATTCGATTCTCGTCAAGTGGCACTCAGAAAGTTTTGTATGGCTATGACTGTCGGAAGTAGTGTTTAACCAGATTAATGGATTATTAGAGTTGCGCTTTTTACTCTCAGCCAAGGTTTCACCCTAGAGTGATGGAAGAGTGTTATTCAGATTCTTCATCTAGATAAGATTGGCGACTGTGGCGAACATGAACAATTGCTACAACATCTTCTTCAACGACAAACAAAACTCGATATTTTCTTCGTTTTCCAACCCAGAGTTGCCGAATTTCACGACCAATCACTGCTGCTTCTGGTGCTATGCTACAGCGATTAGGAAATTTTTGAAGCGAAGCGATAGAGTCTTGAAGTTCGTAATACCAGTTGTTGGCTATTTCAGTACTTAGATTGTCGCACATCCAACGATAAGATGTTTCGATTTCTTGAAAGGCGGTAGGTTGAATGAGAACTTGGTAACTCATGGGCGAGGCGGAATGCCAAGTTTGTATTGTAGTGTTGTCAAGGCTTGTTCAGCAGGAATTCCTTCACCCTGCTCAAACTCATCTAGTCCTTTACGAACACCTACTATTGTTTCTAGGTAATCAATGCGTTCTAAAAGTTCCCTGTATGTGGCTAGGGGCTGTTGTGGGGCTGCTTTGAGTGATTTTAAAAACCTAAGTAGCTCCTCTAGGAGTTCGTTTGAAGTATTGTCAATTTCTTGTAATAGCAATTCTTTGATCGTCATTACAGTTGATAGATGAGATTTCTGTTTCTAGTATAGCGATCGCTAAATGCAAAAAATTCGGCTTCGACATCCTCAACGATGGAATTTACCACAATGACATAAAATTGAGCGAAGTTGGGTAGACTGACGCTAACTGGTGGTTCACACGCGCAACTGACTCTACCCAACAGCGCATCCCCTGTGACTAGGCATTAGATGCCGTCTGGTGGCTATCGGTGGCGGACACCGTGCCTGATACAGAAGCGGTTAACTGTGAACAATTGCTAGACCGACCGTTTGAGATGTTGATCCCTGAGCAATGGGAATGCTTGCGGGAGTTGGTAGCCGTTTAAATATGTGCTATCTTGACTTTGATCTTAGATGCCGACATTTCCACTAATTGAAGGCGTTGAGCACTTTCGTGTTTTCAAGGTAGCGAACTGCCCAGTTATACAGGGCGGCTAGGTTTACTACTACCTTGTCTGCTCATTACCTCGGATGCCCAAGGGCGTTAAATATTTAACAAAGCATTATTGACTATTTTAGAATTATCGGATAACTTAGTTTTATCAGATGTTTCGAGTTTTTAAGGAAGAGTCTCTAAGACTTCTGATAAATAAGATTTGACTAAGCAGTTGAAGTCTAAGTTTTATCTTGAGTCTGTTAGCCTCCTCCGATGCCGTAAGGTTTTGATCGTTTGGAATATTGAAAAAATTAGTTATTAGGAGGGTTACTGAAGTGATAGCCTCTGTTGATTTTGTTGCGTCTCAAGATGCAAGAAGTGTAGAACCTTGTGTGGAGTTAAATTTTCCTGTTCAAGGTAAATATCTTCCTGCTGATCATGGCTATGCAATCTATGCTGCATTTGTTCATCTGATTCCAGAAATACGTCAGCAAAATATGCTCAGTATCCTGACAGTACCTGGTTTTGGCGATGGACAAGGCAAAATTCTTCTAACTGAACAATCTCATTTAAAAATTCGTCTGCCAGTCTCTAAAATCCCTCTTGTTTATCAACTAGCAGGTAAGCAATTTTCTATTGGTAGTCATCAGATTCAAATTGGTATTCCGAAAATTTCCATAATTCAACCATCAAGTAGGCTAAAAGCAAGAATTGTCACAATCAAAGGATATGTAGAACCACAGTCATTTTTATCCTCTACACAACGCCAACTTAATAAATTAGGTATTTCGGGAAAAGTCTCTATCCCAGTCGATAGGAATAGCAACCCCAGTCGTAAGACCATCAAAATTCAGCGTTACACTATAGTCGGTTTCAGCGTTGAAGTTTCAGGTTTGAGTGAAGAAGATTCCCTGATTTTGCAGCAGTGGGGATTGGGTGGAAAACGTCACATGGGCTGTGGAATCTTTATACCTTACGATGGAGCGAGAAGTGTTTAATACACTATTGGCAAAATCTCTACCTAAATATAATGCTGAAGAAAACAAGGTACGCGGATGTGCAAAATATACGGGTCACATTAGCTGTGTAATGCAAGCAGCAGATATTTTAGGAGATAATTTAGGGCTGGTAATTCTCAAACAACTAGGGTTAGAGAGTGTTGATGTAAACTATTTTGTTAACACAGTCAGGTTGGGTGCTTATCTACACGATTGGGGGAAAGCCAACCAGCACTTTCAAGAAATGGTTTACCTCAATTCTCAAGATGAAAAACTTCTTCCTTACAAACCAAAGTTACGAAAAGAATGGAAGTCGCACGGTGAAAAGCAGATGCTTCGGCATGAAGTAATCAGTGGCATTTTAGCACTTCAAGTTACCAGCTTTAGGAAATGGTTAGAACAGTGTCCAAATGCAGACTTGACGATCGCAGTCTGGGCAGCAATGGGACATCATCTGAAAATAGGATTAGATAAAAACAATCAACCCGCAGGAATCATAGCCGAAATTCCCTCTAATAGGGGTGCTGAATTAAGAATCTATACTCAGCATCACGATTTTCAAGTCGTGCTAGATATGGGTAGAAAATCTCTCGGTTTACCAGATAATCTCCCTGAACCACCCCCAGAAATTTGGTCTAAGTATGAACTACAACAAGCTTTGATATCTCTGCGTGATGAATTTATTCAGTTTGAGCCAAATTGGGAGCAACAAAAGTTTATTGCAGCAGTAAAAGCAACAGTAATCGCGGCTGACTTAGCAGGTTCGGCATTACCTTTAGTTGAGGAGGATTTCAAAGGATGGATGCAGAAAGTACTATCCTTAAATCTATCAAAGTCTGAAATTCAACAACTAGTTAATCAGCGTCTTCAAGGAAAGCCACTAAGACAGTTTCAGGAGGACATTGCTAAAACTAATACTAGAGTTACGTTAGTAAAAGCTGGTTGTGGAACTGGGAAAACTGTTGGTGCTTATGGTTGGGCAGAAAATTGGGCAGTAAATCGTAAGCTGTTTTTTTGTTATCCAACTACAGGAACAGCTTCTCAAGGCTATATCGACTATGCTGATGGCACAGAAATAGAAGCAACTTTGATGCACTCCCGCGCAGATTTGGATCGGGAATTATTGTTCTCTGGTGATTCAGATGATTCTGAGAGTATAGATGCTAGGTTAACAGCTTTTCAGGCATGGCGAAAGAAACTAATTGTTTGCACAGTTGATTCTGTACTGGGCTTGATTCAAAACAATCGTAAACCTTTGTATTCTTGGCCAGCAATCGCTCAGTCTGCTTTTGTATTTGATGAAGTTCATGCCTACGATCAACGACTCTTTGGCGCATTATTACAATTTCTGAGAACATTTCGCGGTGCGCCCATTCTACTGATGAGTGCTAGCTTTACTCCACAACAACTTGAGGCTATTTATCAGTTAATGGCAGAACTGGGTGAAAGTATTGAGCAACCCATTGAGGGGCCAAAAGAGTTAGAAAGATTAGAGCGATATCAATTTCAAGTAATTAAAGAAGTAGACGAACCTGAAGAATTATCCCAAGTGTGGCTATCTGTAATCGAAGCTCTAAAAAACCGACAGAAGGTTTTGTGGGTAACAAACTCTGTACAAACTTGCATCGATTTGTATCGTTTAGCTCAAACCAAGCTTAGTGAGCATTTATCAGATAGAACAATCGCACCACTAATTTACCATAGTCGTTTCCGTTATTGCGATCGCCTCAAAAAACACGAAGCCGTAATCAATGCTTTTCGGTCAGATAGCCCAGTTTTAGCTATCACTACTCAAGTTTGTGAAATGTCGCTCGATCTTAGCGCTGACTTATTAGTTTCAGCAATGGCTCCGGCTGCGGCTTTGATTCAGCGATTGGGACGGCTTAACCGTCGGATGACTAAAACAGAAGAAGGAACCCGCCTAGCGATTATTTACCCTTGGAAGAATCAAAATCCTTACGACAAGGATACGGAACTTTTAACCGGAAAGCAGCTACTTGAACAGCTTTTTGGAAAAATTGCCATTTCTCAACGTGATTTATCTGAAGTAGCTGCACAACTAGGTTACAAAATACCAGAAATCGTCAAATCAAGCTGGTTAGAACGTAATTGGTGTAGTTATCCTGATTTTCTGCGAGAAGGTGGTTCCACTATTACCGTTTTGCTTCAACAAGATTTAGCAGATATTGATGAGGCTGCTAACAACAGAAAAGATAAATTATTTATGAAAGAAGCTCAAAGATGGTCAGTACCAATTCATATTCCTAATAATCGTGAGAAATTATCACAGTGGAAACGGATCAGATTTTATCTTGTAGCTCCATCTGAGGATATCTATTACAGCGAAGAGACGGGGGCTGAACCATGCAAATAGAGTTTGATTTGAGCAATCCTAGTTTAACATTGCTGCATCGTGCTGGATTAGCTGGGTTGTGGATGACATTGAACCAACTAAAAACAGAAAAAGTTACGCCGCCGTTCGGGTTAGATTGGCAGCTTACCGATAGACAAGTAACGTTGAATTGGGAAAATAACGATTGCAAAGTCCTGGAATGGTTACTGAAAGAGTCTTTTCAAATTGACAACGGCATGATTTCTCTGAGAGGATTAGATTCAAAAACCATGCGTCAGGATTCTCAGGCGATCGTTCATCAAGGGATTTTAGGCACTTTTTTACAACACAATAGTACACATAAATCGGCTGGGACTCAAACTATATCTTTGCCATTGGAAGAAAATAAACCAGAAATTGTTGTCACCTACAAAGCGCTACAAAGTTATGCTTATCAAGATTTTGCTAGTAATCTTTGTGACAATAAAGGTGTCTTTTTGTTGAAAAAACCAATTAGTATAGCAGGGTGGCTTAATCCTGGTGCTGTAGTGCGTCATGTTGCTTTCAGTTCTGACACCAGTTTTGAGGAACCCGCAGAACAAGCATTAATTTTATTGTTTGCACCTATAGCTTGTTATTACTACATACTCAGATCCAAGTTGCGGGATAAACGCGCTCAATATGCACTAGTCATACCAGAAGTTACTAATTTAAAAGAATACGCCAAGTATCGACAAAATCAACATTTAAGAAACGCTAGTTATAAAGATTTCCACGCTTCAGGATTGGGTGATGCTGGATTGCGATTTTTAACTGATAAGAGTACTACAGAAATTGCCAACACTTTTAAAGTACCACGTTGCCAAGTGTTAACTTTGGGAACGGTAGCATGGTCTACCCAGCAAAAAACTCGCACTGATTTATATGTAGTCGAAGCCAATGCTGAAGTTTGTCATAATTATCGAGTTTGTGATGATTTTCTAGGAGATAGAACAATTGAAGGTAAAAATGGTGGTTTTGTTTCTAGTAATTTTGCCAGAGAACTTATTGCCGAGAATCTTGCTAAGTCAAAGTCTTGGTATGATGGCATTTCGGAAAATGTGAATAGCAATGAGTTATTCCAAAAACTAGCTTATGAAAGAGGAGGATTATATCAAGTGATTCAAAGAATTGAGTCGAATGAGCGAGAGAAATTGTTTATCCAAGCTTGTCATCAAGCAATTAAGTTTACTTATGGTAAAATTTCTGATCAAGCCGACAAACGACGAGAATTTTCAAACTTTGACCGTGAAAACATTCGCATCAGGACAGGTTTATCTCGTTGTAAAAATGCTGAGAGTTTTAGGGAATTTATTACACATTTTTGGTCAAAAGCCGGTCGAATTCCGACTCTGCAAAATCATTGGGAAGATTTGATGGAATTGGTTATGGATGAGAAAGAATGGAAAAAAGCTAGAGATTTAGCTTTACTTGCCTTGGCTAGCTATAAGGGTAAGGGGGTAACTGACTCAGATAAGGATGGAGAAAATGGAATTGATGAAGATGATTTCTTAATTCCTGAAATTGATTAATATTTAGTAGTAAATTTTTCACTTTAGATGCCGTTACTCAGATATTTCACCTGCCTAACCTACCGCCAGAGAATAAATTCTCTCGCTAATAGCCCAAGTCCACTTAAGTGGACTAAAATCTATGCTCTTAATAGGGTTTAGTCCTCTTAAGAGGACTTTCGCTATTAGCCATAGGTTTCTAACCTATGGCGGTTTTTGGGACTGGTGCAAGATATAAGGTTAGGTATTAAGCACAGTTAATTCATCAATTATTTGGGAAACTCAACATGACTTTTCACTTGTTTGGTAATATCCTAACTGGATATGGCACTGCTGCTAATAATCGCGGAGAAAATGAAGGCAATATTACAACCTTACAAAAACTGCTTTGGAAGGGTGAAGTTCACACAACAGTTTCATCGGAAGCAATTCGTTGGGCGCTGCGTTATTATTGGCAAACTGTTGGCAATGATTATGAAGTAAATCGTCGTTGGGATGATAACATAAATGACAATACTTGGCAAAATGCTAATTTTGATGATATAGCTTTCATTGATGATGATGTTCTTGGTTTCATGAAGGCAGAGGGTGCTAAATTGGAAGCGTCTGATGAACCAAAGCAAAAAGGTAAAAAAGCACCCAAAGGTACAACAACTGTAAGACGAGGCGTTTTAGAAGTCACTCGTGCAGTTTCAACAACTCCTTATGTCGGAGATTTGACATTTAATTCCAAAAGTGGGCAAAAATTAGATAAAAATGGTAATGCGAAAAGGGATACTCTTTACGGTACAGAGGTTCATGCAACTCGTTATCAATATGGTTTTGCTCTGACACCCGATCGCCTAAAAGATAAATCTCGCATTATTCCAGTTTTAGATGGTTTAGCTTCTTTGGGAGAAGTTGCTGGAAATCACTCGCGTTTTTTGTATGACTTTTCCCCAGATAGTCTGATATTACGCTGGACACACGACTTTGCACCGAGAATTCTTTACAGCTTTGAAGAAGATGATGAGGGGCAAATCACGGCTGATGAATTAATTCGTCGAGTGGAAGCACAAGATATTAATCCTCAAGAATTATGGGTGGGGGGAGCGATCGCCAGCACCTCTGATGGTAAAAAATTAGCACAGTTGGGTGTTAATGTCTTGACAGGAATCAAACTTGTTGTCGAAACTCTCAAGCAGAGAATTGCCAGAGATTTAGAGTTACCAGTAGTGGAGTTGACAAAATGATTGCCCTCCAAGTAGAAGTTCCCATTGCTTGTTTTCGGCAATCCCGCGCTAGAGAATATGCTGAAACTTATCTAGTACCACCACCTTCAACTGTTTATGGAATGTTGCTCTCAATTGTGGGAGAAATGAATCGCTATAAACATTGTGGAACTAAATTAGCGATCGCCCTTCTCACTCAACCACAAAAATCAACTGTTATTCGCACATTTCGTCGTTTTAAAAAGAAAGATATCCATGACTCCAGCAACGCCAGACCAGATTATCAAGAACTGTTGACTGATATTAGATTTATTACTTGGGTTGATTCTGAGTCAGATAATTCGCAGCCAACTCTACCAGAACGCTTACAGATGGCATTTGCTAACCCTGCTTCTATCAATCGTTTTGGCGGTCTTTGTTTAGGAGAAAGTCGAGATTTGATTAATGCTGTTACCTTGTTACCCAAAAACTATCAAGGTCAATCGTTGCAATGGCTGGTGCAAGATGAAAATGGGTTGTTGACTTTACCCTATTGGGTGGATCATGTTGGTTCAAAGGATACTCGGTGGCAAAGATATCTAATACTTGAACCGTCTGAATTATTTCATCCTCCTAAGACTGCTTGGACATTAATTCAAGCAACTTAGAAAAAATGGACACAACATATTTCAATAAGTCGTTATCAAATGAGCGATCGCCTAAACTAAAAGTAAACCTCTTTTACCATATAACACCTATGGTTCAGTCTTCAAATCAACGCCTAACCCTAGAAGAATTTCTCGCACTCCCCGAAGGAGATATTACATACGAGTTTGTTAACGGTGAAGCTGTACCCAAATATAAAGACGATGAAATGTCACCAAAATTTTTTCATTCTACGGTTCAAAAAACTTTACTTCTTCTTCTAGACCAATGCTTTCACAATCAAGGTCGTGTAGTAGTTGAATGGGCTGTTAAATTAAAACTGCAAAATCAAGATTGGATGCCTGTACCAGATTTGACTTATGTTTCATATCATCGTCTTCCTGCTGACTGGCTATTAGATGAAGCTTGTCCTGTTGCACCGGAATTAGTGATTGAAATTATCTCACCTGGTCAAACTTTTGGCGAAATTGCCGAAAAAGCAACTGATTATCTCAAAGCTGGTGTTTCTCGTATTTGGGTGGTTGATACAAAAGCTAGAACTGTAACTGTATTTGCCCCATCTTCCTTGCCGATTACTTATCGAGATCATCAAGTAATTACTGATGATTTACTACCACAATTAGAAATTACTCCTAACGCAATCTTTCAACGAGCTGGGCTAAATCCCTAAAATACTGTTTCCTTTGATGTCGTAAGGCGCTAAAACACAATTACCTTACAGGCATATATGCAAACTCTCGAACACCTCGAAATTTCTACAAAACCAGAAACCATTCGCGTCTCTGCCCTCCACGCCCTCGCTTACTGTCCTCGCTTGTTCTACCTAGAAGAAGTCGAAGAACTTTACACCCAAAATGCAGCCGTCTTTGCCGGACGCAGACTGCACACTGAACTAGAAAAACAAGAAGATGAGGAATGGGAGGAACTGTTTCTCGAAAGTGAAGAATTAGGTTTACGCGGTCGGTTGGATGCCCTTCGCACCCGTGATGGGCAAACAATTCCCTACGAACACAAACGCGGTCGCGCTCACCGAGACGAGAACAAGCAACCCCAAGCTTGGGAGAGCGATCGCTTACAAATCCTTGCTTATGCTTATCTATTAGAATCCGCCTTCGGAATTACAGTTAAAGAAGGACGCATTCGCTACCATGCTGATAATGTACTGGTTCACGTACCAGTGGATGATGCAGGACGGGCAGCTGTTCGTGAAGCAATTCAACAAGCACGTACCCTCAGACAATCTACCCACCGACCACCTGTAATTGATAACGAGCGATTGTGCGCTCGTTGCTCTCTAGCTCCCGTGTGTTTGCCAGAAGAAGCGCGACTCGCCCATGATAAAGAGTGGCAAGCAATTCGCCTGTTTCCTGAAGATGATGAACGGCAGGTAATTCATGTTTTGGAACCTGGAACTTGTGTTGGTAGAACTGGTGAACAAATCAAAATTACCCGTCGCAATCAACCTGTAGAAACAGTTCCCGCTCGTCAAGTGGGACAACTGGTATTACATAGTTTTTCGCAAATTTCCACCCAAGCACTGCATTTTTGTGCTGACCAAGATATAGGAGTGCATTTTATTTCGGGAGGTGGGCGCTATCTTGGTAGTTTTGATACTCGCCAAGGTAGCATTCAACGCCGCATCCGCCAGTATACTGCTTTAAGTAATTCTGATTTCTGCTTGGAATTAGCCCGTAAATTGGTAGCTTGCCGTGGACAGGGACAGCGTAAGTTTTTAATGCGAGGAACTAGAGGTAAAGCTAAAGCAGAGAAATTGGAGAAAGCGTTAGCAAAGCTCGCCGCAGGCATCGCTCAAATGAAAGCTGTTCTTAAACAAGTTCCCCAAGCAAAATCTTTAGAATCTCTTTTAGGACTAGAGGGGAATTTAGCAGCGCTATATTTTGGTGCTTTACCCTGTTTGATTTCACCAGAAGTCTCAAAAGAACTGCACTTTAGCGGTCGAAATCGTCGCCCACCCAAAGATAGGTTCAATGCACTGCTAAGTTTTGGCTATGCACTTTTACTCAAGGATGTAATAAACAGTATTCTAGTTGTTGGTTTAGAAGCTGCTTTAGGTTTTTACCATCAACCGCGATCGCAAGCTGCACCCTTAGCACTGGATCTGCTCGAAATTTTTCGCGTGCCTTTGGTAGATATGACAGTAATGGCTTCAGTCAATCGAGGCCAATGGGATGTTTTGGCAGATTTTGAAATTCGTGGGGTGCAAGTTTGGTTAAGCGAAGCTGGCCGTCGCAAATTCGTTGAACTATATGAAAATCGGAAACAAGAAACCTGGAAACATCCAGTTACGGGTTATTCTCTTACCTATCGCCGTTTATTTGAATTGGAAGTAAGACTGTTAGAAAAAGAATGGTCTGGTGAGGGTGGTTTGTTTGGTCATTTGGTACTGCGCTGAGGTATCAAAATGGCAGAACAAAAAAATTGTTACCTCATTTGTTACGATATTCGCGATCCTAAGCGTTGGCGCAAAGCTTATAGCTTGCTTCAAGGCTATGGCGAAAGAATGCAATACTCTATTTTTCGTTCTTGGCTGACTATGCGAACACGTGAAAAATTACGTTGGGAACTTGAAAAAATATTGGCTCCAGAAGACAGCCTACTTCTAATTCGTTTGTCGAATCGGTGTGTTGTTGCCATTCCATCATACAATCGTCCAGAATCTTGGTCATCTCAACAGGAAAATTACCGCATTGTCTAATGCATGGATCTGGGGCTGTCAAAACCAAAATAGAAGTAGACAAGCTCGGAACTCTTACTATATTTGCTTTCTAAGCTTTTTATACTATCTAGAGATGCTTGCATTTTTTAATAATGGCTTAGAAGCTAGACAGGGCAAGAGATTTAAGATTACTTTCCATCGTTAGGGATGACATTTTCCTAGAACTTTTGTTAATTTGTTAATTTCTAAGAGGAGGTACTTGTAAAATCTACTCTCAAAGGTTTTCTAGTAAGGATTTCAGCACCCCCCCTGCCTAGACCTTAGATGCCGTAAGGCGTTGAGCACTACAGAGAAGAACGTGTAGAAGAAGTTCACCCCCCCTGCCTAGACCTTAGATGCCGTAAGGCGTTGAGCACCACAGAAACGACCACCATTATTCAAAAAAGATGGCGCTGCCTAGACCTTAGATGCCGTAAGGCGTTGAGCACTTTTTTAATTGACAATAATAATTGATAATATTGCCGCCTGCCTAGACCTTAGATGCCGTAAGGCGTTGAGCACTCAAGAGTTTTTTGAAAAAAGCACAAAATCAATCAGCTGCCTAGACCTTAGATGCCGTAAGGCGTTGAGCACATAACCCCTGGGGTGTTGGGCTGGGGAGAGTATTGTCTGCCTAGACCTTAGATGCCGTAAGGCGTTGAGCACTAACGCGATACAACAACGCGATCGCTCGGTTAAAGCTGCCTAGACCTTAGATGCCGTAAGGCGTTGAGCACAAATAAAACAGTAAATACTTACCCCCGGAATCAATACTGCCTAGACCTTAGATGCCGTAAGGCGTTGAGCACGATAATGCACCCGCCAAAATTACCAATCAAATGGATGCTGCCTAGACCTTAGATGCCGTAAGGCGTTGAGCACAAGCTGTTCGGCTTCTGCTGCTGCGTTATCAATATACTGCCTAGACCTTAGATGCCGTAAGGCGTTGAGCACTGTGGTGAAGAGGAAAATGCTTCTATAGAGGCTCTTTTCTGCCTAGACCTTAGATGCCGTAAGGCGTTGAGCACCTCTAGTTCAGTCACAATATCTAGAAAACGATAGCTCTGCCTAGACCTTAGATGCCGTAAGGCGTTGAGCACACCATTGTTGATTTAAATAAGCGTCAATTACACGACTGCCTAGACCTTAGATGCCGTAAGGCGTTGAGCACACAACAGTTTTACCCGTCCCCGTGGGCGACTGTACTCTGCCTAGACCTTAGATGCCGTAAGGCGTTGAGCACCGATCGCGGGGCACCAAATTTTAAATTTTTCAAACACTGCCTAGACCTTAGATGCCGTAAGGCGTTGAGCACAACTAAATTCATCACCTTCTACCAGCATTTCTAAACTGCCTAGACCTTAGATGCCGTAAGGCGTTGAGGCCAACCTACCTCCCTGTTAGAATCTTTATCCATCCCTATTGCCTTACAAAAGCATCAGCACATTCGCCAACACTGCTATCTGCCGCGTCAATATCTGCTTCGCCTCCGCCACCGACCCATGCTGTAGTTCATGAATAGCCTGATGTAGCCCAGTGTGTGCATTAATCGTTGAGTAAGTTATCTTGCCTCATATTCAGACTCCAACACACTCAACAATTTCTCTTCCACAGCAGTCAGATTTGGGCGATTTAGTTTCCCCAATGACTGCAACAGATTTTTGACCGTCTCCTCCAGAGAATCGGAATATATTCGAGCAATGCGATCGCAGATTACCTGCACCTGTTGACATTCATCTGGTAGGTAATTGAAAGACTTGAGGTACTGCAAGCCAACCGTGTACTCCCCATTCCACATTGTGACTGTGCAACTGAATTCGCCCACATGGCTGACAATCGCCCAACACCCGCCCTTACCTCTCAGTTCTGGGTTGTCCTTAGCAAGGATTTGGCATACTTCCCCCAGTTGGTAGGTATTGGGTACTCTGGTTCGCTCCATTATTTGCTGCACAACATCTTTGACGATTCTACCACTTGGGACTTTACCGCCAGCTTGCTCCACTGCGGTCTGCCATGCCTGTTGTTGTATTTCCGGCTCTAGGGGAATCAAGGGGCGCAATTGATATTCGTTGATTGGTAAAATTTGTCCCTCACTGGAGTTAGAGATAGATGTGTCCGCATCATTTTGTGTCCTATTAGGACACATTTTCATGAGATTATCCACAACCACCGTACTCTCCATTAACCTGTAAGGATAACGGCGCTCAAAACCAAAACGCTCTCGGCAGTATTCCTTAAAGGTTTTGTGCGTACTTCGGTACAGCTTTCTGTCTCGTAATTCTGTTAACGCTTTTCCTGCAAGATAAAACGCTTTTTCTACTTGTCGCTCTAAATGCAAGCGATCGCTTTGTTCTTGTTCGGTTAATTCTGGTACTTCAATAGCAGTAACAGTGATAGTTGCTGTAGATGGGTTTTCCTCAACAGAGATATCTTCCACAGAACTCGTTAGTGGTGTTGAATCTCTGGATGCAGAGATGGTAGATTTTTTGCGCTCTTTGGATGGTTTAGCCATTATTCCATCCCTTTAGTTCAATAGTATTTTCAACAGAGCCAATCAGAAATAAATTTCAGGGATGGTAATTGTGGCGATAATGCTTTGGGATTAGCGTTGATTAAGTATTATCGCCTTCACGAGTCCTCTTGAATTTTCACAATGTCATTGACAGTAACCAACTCGCCAGACAACTCAGAGCAAATTCTAGCAAGCTTAACTATATTATCGATATCCGCCTTCTTGAGCTTGCCATCACGGGCAACTGTTAAGGTATGCCTGGTAACTTCATTCGGACTACCTTCAAACTGCCTATGAACTGCGTAGACAGACAAAGGGCTACCGTCTTTAGCTTTGGGCCACCATTGCGAAATATCAATATATGCTTCCATCCAAACTGCTAACACGCTTTTACTGATCAACCTCCATTAACGCTTATCTGATTACAGAATAACAGCCAATCAATACACAGGCTGTCAATTAACAGAATAACTGCTAATCAGCATATTGACAATCAGTTAGCAGAGTAGCATAATATAACTATCATAAAAGGCAACCGCCCTTAGCCTCGGAAACTTTGGAAGCGATCGCCTTTTATAAAACCCATACACTCGTACAGGGAATCTTAATTATGACCCATGTCACACATACACAGCAAGCCCTCTCCCGCTACACCCTCAAGCGCCTCAAAAGAATCGCCGTAGAACTCGGCGTAACCCCAACAGGGGACAAGAGAGCGGCTGACACTTGGGTAAACGCAATCATTGCTCACCAGTCCTCTCAGCTTCAAAAGGTTGATGAACAAGCCGTAGCCCAAGGTGAACTCGACGGGTACATGACAGACCAAGCCGTTGCAGTTGAGGAACTCACCACAGTAGAGATATCCTTCTATGACCACGAAATCTACGCAGGTAGCAAGTTAATCGCTTCCATAACCCATGACGATGACTTAACGCAACCTTGGGTGGTGATGGTGAACGGCAAAGAGAAGTTTCGTGCTAACACTTGGGCTAGATGCCACCGCTACATTACTTGGCATCACCAAGACAGAACGCTTAACGAAGAATTGCCAGCAACACTTGACCAAACTGAAGCCGCATTACCAGCAGTACTCAACCAAACTGAAATCATACAAACAGCGCCAGAAGCAGAATTACCCACCACTGGTAACGAAGTCATGGTGCAGATTTTCACCGAATGTGAAAAGTTTGGGTTAGAAATCCTCAATGATGGGATTTATCGCGAGAACATCAAGCTAGGCGAAGTGGGATGTACTAACGGTAACTGGTGGGTGGTACGAGTAGGGGAACAAGAACGAGTACCCTGTGATTCTGCGTTGGATGCAGTGTGGTGGCTGTCAATGGTTGACGTGTTACCTACTGCTGAGACAGAACCAGGCTTACACAAAGAATTGTCATACAGACGGCTTGAGCAATTAACCTCTAACGAACTGCAAATACTGTTTGAGAATGCAGAGTTAGTTGCAGTGTAAGGAGAAAGTGGGCTTTGATGCCCATTACCACAATTTGACCGTTTAACTTGTTTCAAATAATAAGCACAGGCAAATTGGACAAGCCTCAGTAATTCTGTCCTAATTGCTCATCCATCCTCTTATTCATCAATTCACCTATGCAACCCACAATATCAATTCCCAAACACTGGGAATACCCTCGTTTTAGTTTGGGACAGCGTACACAACAGGGCATCATCATTGGCTTCGAGTACTATCCACAAGATAGTTTTCTAGCTGAAAGATATGGTAATGGTTGGCGTTATTCTGTGATGACTCACAGAAACTCCGAAGATTTGTTGCACTATCACTCAGAACAGATTCAACAACTATCGCTAGAAGAATTATCTTCGCAAATCCAAGCCGAAATTGACGAACATCAACAACAAATAGATGCGCTTAAGCAACAGTTAGTAGTAGTAACGAAAGGTAGTATCAATGGCTAAATCTGTTGATAACTATGTTGAGCGTACATCTGCTAAATTACTACGTTCTTTACATCAAAACGGAGGGAAAGCACCTCTGCACCAGATTCAGTTCACTAATTCAATCATTCAGTACTTATTGGATAAAAAACTATTACAGATACAGAATACAGGACATGGATTTTTGTTGAAGATTGTTGAATAAAACACAAGAATTAGGAGCAATGAAATGCCACATCCCAACTTAGACACATTGATTGGTGCAGCAGAATTCATCCTTCAAGAAATTGTGAGACATCCACAATTCCAAATACTTGATTATCACCCTGACTTCACAATTACTGATGCTCAAACCGCACTAGCTCATTTGAAATCGCAACTAGACCATAATCAAAATCCCTCCATCACATCACAAATATCTCCCAACAAATAAAAACAATCGCCTGAATGGATATCTTTTCAAGCGATTAGAGTACACAAGTTAATAGTCATTCTCAGAATACAGCACACATTACATCAACACAATCACACATACAACGCAATCATGGAAACAATTAAAATCAATAACAGCGTCTTTCTTATCCCACCAAGCCAACCAAAACTGCAAGCCAACTGCGCGAAAGAATACGGTCAATTCCTTCTCGATTGTCCGCCAAAGTTGACAATTTTAGAAGCTCAAGCAGGGGGGTATTTAAAAGGAAGTAAAGCTGACTTTGCGATCGCAATCTCCCGTCCAGACCGTGTATTTACGATCAACGAAAACTTTACTAACGAACCATTCACCGAACTCTGGGTAATTCCAGTCGGCGGGGAATTAAAGGAGCAATTCAAAGGCCCCGCATCAATGCTGTTCTGTTTCTTGATGCACCGCCAGAGCAAAGACTCGTTTGCAGGACTCTACAATCATTTTGCTCGTCGTGCCTTTCAAGACTGGTGTGAACAAGGGATGCCAGATGATGATCCTAAAAAATTCTGTTATCAGGCGATCGCTAGTGTACTACAAAACTACATCTTTTGTGCCGAGTTTCAAAAGGTAGAAGGGGCATTAGGTACATATTGGTTTATTCAATGGAGCTATCGTAACCCACAGTCTGATTTTGAAAAGGATGCACTGGAAGCGGCGTCACTAATTCGGAGTGGTGCGGAAAGTGGGGCCGCATTGAATTGGGTGACCAATGAGACATATGAACGTTGGGCGTTGAATGCAGAGACAGCACCCGTGTTACCAGCAGTCTCAGAAGCAGAGGCGAGGGCGTCGTTATTACCACAGAATCAGCAGTCATTAACGGGGAGTAAGAAGAAGTAATTCATAACAAATATCTAAGGCGGTTTTAGGTAATCGCCCTACTAATTCAATTTGTAAAAAGTAGGGGTACTAAAAGCGATGAGAGTCATAGTTACAGTAGTTGAAACAGTCACAAATGAAGTACACATTAATATCCCCAATGGATTGTCGAAGTTTGCAATTAAGCAGCATATTACTGACCTTTACAACAGTGAAGAGATACAGCATTGCTTCGAGATTGCTGACGTGAAATTTGAATCAATTAGCGCAACTATTGTTAGACAAGATTTGACAGATTCTATCTCTGCATTAAATGAGTTATCACAAATTCCACAATTATGACTGCAATATCAAGTAATACTGTTCGGAAATATAAACGCCTTTACACTAGCCAAAAACGAAATAAAAGACCTCATCTAATTGCGAAATACGGTATGCAATGTTTTTGGTGTGAATGTCAACTCACTAATGAAACACTGACCATTGATCATTACATTCCGTTATCAAAGGGCGGGAATCATCAAATCAAAAACTTGAGGTTGGCTTGTTTTGAATGTAATCAAAAACGAGGGAATTCATTACCATAAGGAGAATAATAAATGAGTAAATGGACATCAGAAGAACTAGCAATCATTGAGGCGAAAGCAGAAATCTACACCACTAAACAAATAGCCTCCAGTCTCAAAAGACGAGGATATCACCGTACAGTTCATGCCATTGCTTTGAAATTAAATAGTCTAGGTTATTCAACTCGTCCTACTCTTGATAACTATTCTTGCAAAGAAATAGCTCAAGTTCTTTGTCTAAGTTTATCAACCGTTTGTTTCTGGGTAAGACGAGGTTGGCTCAAAGGTAAAAAGCGTTCTCCTAAAATCTATCAAATCCGCAAATGGCATCTCAAAAAATTTCTCCTTAATCCTCCACATCATTTGAAAAAGCGTATCGCCTCTCTCGACCCCCAAGCTATTAACTACTTGTTGGGGAGAAGGGCATCATGATTAACCAAATCACTGTCCTTGAAACTTGCTGGTACATCTCACCTCCTTGGGATCGAGAAATACCCAAAGTCTCGATTAGTCTGTTTGAGAAAGTTTACCTCAAGAATTCTAGAACATTTGGTTATTGTTGCGGGGTGCAATGGCATAAAACTAAATGGTCATATGCAGTTGATACAGAGAAAGAAATAATTTCTGCTTGGGAATATGACTTGATTGGTACAGGTAGATTAGAACCTCACACACTTACCAAACCTGAATTCATGCTGGGTGAAAGAGTAATGCTTCGGACTTTGTGTGAGTCACCCAAACAGCGAATAGTTCTCGGTATTGAGCAACTTGATGATTGTTGGTTTTACATGATTGAGTCTATGTCCCCTGTATTGGGTAAGTCAATAAGGACAAATAACTTTACTTATGTCAGTCAAGAAGATTTGGTGCGAGTCAACGTCTAAATGTTTTTTCAATTCATTTTCAGTCAATTAAAGGAGTTATTAATCATGGGAGAAGCAAAACGTCGTCGTCTATTAGATCCAAATTACGGTAAGGCTCAAATGCCATCTGATCTCGAAGGAATTCAAAGCGAATTATTCAGTCAACAGAGTGATTTAGTGATTATGTCTTTTTCAGACTTTGGTGGGTACATTAACCAGCTGCTCAATTACAGTTTGGTTTTCCCCTGTTCATCTGACCAAAATGAAGCACGTCATGCATTTGTCGAAAATCAACAACAAGTGATGCATTCGATTATTCCACTAATACAAGAACACGGTAAGGGTTGGATTACCCAAATGTACGATCATCAGAAAAACTACACCCAATGGGGATATGTACCTGCCACAGGCTTCGCTTTAAGACACCTTCAGACTGAAGTCTTTTCTAAATCTTTAGGGAAAGTAGTCGGTAGTGTGATGGGATGTGTTCTTGAAGAGTGGAGTTTTGAGCCATCAAATCAATTGATTCCAGTAATTGCAATGTCTACCCATTACCAAGACCCTTCTTGGCTGTATTGCATTTAGGAGTATCAATCAGGTCGGAATTCATCTGACCTGAAATTATCTAACGATCATGCTCAGTTGCCAAAATCGTGTATGATAGTGTGTCGCTTAGTTCATGTGTACTATCTGATTGGAACATTCAAATCTAGTTGATGGGTGAACTCTGACAGGTACAACAACTAAGCCTATTTATTGAGAGTGCTGAATCGAGCGTGAGGTTCTTAAAAAAACCTCAACGGCAGTGTGGCTTTGATACTGCTGACTTTTTCATGCGTTTAAATACCAGGGGGAAATATGCCAGTATTTGTACCAGACAAAGATGAAGATTTTCAAAATAAGCACCTACAAGAATGGTTAGACAGTGGAGTAGACAGAGCAATTTACGATCTCAACGTCACCTCAATCAGGGGAACCATCCCCTACGAATTTCTGCTCTACAGCCTTAACATCTCCCGTCGTAATGATGGGCGTCTGAGAGATTACGATCTGAAAAAATACCGACACATTGAACATGGTGGCTGGTGGTGCAGTGGAGTTGACCCTCTCAATGATTACAAGCTAATGATCTGGGGATGCTTCAAACCTGACAAACCCCGCCGTGACCCCTAGCTATCTAATTGGTATTTCAGGGCTTGAGACTCAAGCATAGTAAGAAGTTCCGTATGTTGATCGACCAAAGCTTGTATTGTGCGAACTGGATGACGATGAAGGCGATGTTTTTGTTGGCG
>JAESGP010000180.1_pt1 | contig 20896 bp, 25 predicted proteins | sample 9269741 | NCBI WGS metagenome assembly JAESGP01 (sample SAMN15720684, study PRJNA650882) | algae metagenome | isolation source: Desmonostoc vinosum HA7617-LM4 and co-occurring heterotrophs from cave wall | place: USA: Waikapalae cave, Hawaii | collected 2011-05-27
GGGAAGAGGGAATCTGCGGCTACGGTCGGAGTGCGCCGGCAGCCATGAACAATAAGAGTCCGCCCTGAACGACCACCACTAGGATCGCCAAGCCAATCAGCGCCATCTCGCGCCCCCGGTCGTTTTTCATTTCGCCCACGAAAGCGCATCACAGAAACAGCGTGCGCCGTCGCATCATCGAACGACGGTATCTATCGGGAAGGGGCGGTGCATCGGGCCAGGCGGTGGCCTGCAGCCACAGGGGAACTTGTCGCCGGCGGTGTCGTTTCTGGAACTGCTTAGCGCTAGCTAGGCAATGTCTGCGTCAGTCCTGAGTGCCCCCAAGCCCCGCCGTTCCTACGGTGGGGCTTACTCTTGACCAGCGCCGCTCTTCGCGGCGCGAGCCCGCTTCGCTAGCGACGCCAGAAGCGTCCGGCCGACCAGCTGTTGCCCGATAGCCGCGTAGCCCTCCGCCTTGAGAGCTTTTTTCACGTCCCGCAGCACCAGCCCTTGATCGGCCAGTTGAAAGGCCCGCTCGATGATCGGCACCCGCATCGCGGTCAGAAACGCATGGATCGTTGATCTTCGGCCATCGGAACTTGGCAGGCGACAACGGCTTTAGCCGTCGTCGCGCCCTTGCGACCGAAAGGATCAACCATGGCAGACAAAACCCTCGACACCCTGTTTCACGACACGCTCAAGGACATCTACTATGCCGAGCGCAAAATCCTGAAATCGCTGCCCAAGATGCAGCGGGCGGCGCAATCGCCCGAGCTGAAGGCGGCTTTCGAAAAGCACCAGGCCCAGACCGAGGGCCAGATCGAACGCCTGCAGCAGGTGTTCGAGATCATCGGCAAGCGCCCGCAGGGTAAGACCTGTGACGCGATCGAAGGCATCCTCGCCGAAGGCGACGAGATCGCCGAGGAATACAAGGGCAACCCGGCGCTCGACGCCGGCTTGCTGGCCGCCGCCCAGGCCGTCGAGCACTACGAGATCACCCGCTACGGCACCTTGAAGCGGTGGGCGCTCGTGCTGGGCCTCGACGACGCGGCGGCGCTGCTCGACGAGACGCTGCAGGAGGAATCTCAGACCGACGAGGATTTGACCAAGATCGCCGACGCGGCCGTCAATACGGCGGCGATGCGCGAAGCCGCCTAAGGCTCGGCTGGCCCGGTCTGCCGCCGCGCGGATCGGGCCAGTTCGTTCAGCTTCATGCCGATCGCCCGGCCGCTCAGATGAAGGCGGATGCCGGCGTCGTAACCTTCTTTTTCCATCACCCGCTCGATTTGCGAGCGCGTCAGGCCGGTCCCGGCCAGCTCGAAGGCACGTTCCAAAACCGGCTTGAGCATGGTCTCACGTCAACTGTTCGAAGGCGATCAAAGCCGGCGCGATCAGATTATCCTGCCGGAGGCTGAACAGTCGGCGATCCGCTTCAAAAACATGGATGGCATAGGCGCTCGGACGATGGGCCAGCAGCCGCGCCGCCTCACATCGGGCGTCGTCAATCGAGGTTGAACTCAGGGGTTCCATTCGCGCCCCGGACAGAATGTCGGATTCGAGAAAGCATCGGTAAGTCATCGTCAGCCCCAAAGCTCCGCTTCGCGCATAACGTTGTCGCTTGCCTACGGTTCAGCTGGCCGCGATCGGCCATCGACCTCCTGCAGCAGCTCTTGCAGCTTCGGCCCCCAGGCTTCGAGAACGACCGTTGGCCCATCACAAACCTCTAGCCCCTCGATATCCTCGATCGCCCATTCCCGCAGAGCGGCCGTCAGGCAGTCCCGCAGCTCGTGACGGGGATCGTCGCAGACGAGCGCTCGTAACGTCGTTACGCGGGAATTTACGGTTTTGATGTGCGCCAGGTAGGCAGCCATCGACCACTCCATCGACCAGCAACCAACGATTTCCCAAAGCCGAACTGCCGCGCTGCGTCAAGCCGGGTAGAATGCGGCAGCCGGTGTCTCGCAAACGACGGGTAGCGGGACGCATCGTCTCCGAAAAACGAGGGGTTTTCGGAGAGGCGGAGATCGACCCAGGCAAGCCCCCTCCCCGGCCTGGATCGTCTCCGAAAAAAGTCTCTTGTTTGCTTCTCCCAAATCAGGCGACTCTGCGATGAGTTTTCGGAGATCCACCCTTTGTTGATCGGCTACGCGCGCGTGTCGACGCGCGATCAGACCCCTGCTGTCCAGACCGACGCCCTCCAGGCCGCCGGCTGCGAACGCATCTTCATGGAGACCGCTTCTGGCGCACAACGCGATCGGCCAGAGCTGACCGCTGCCCTCGACTATCTTCGTGCCGGCGACACGCTCGTTGTTTGGAAGCTCGATCGGTTGGCCCGATCGGTCCGCCAGCTGGTCGAGACGGCCGAGGATCTCCGTCAGAGGGAGATCGGCCTCAAAGTCCTGACCCAGCAGATCGACACGACGACCGCCGGCGGCCGTCTGTTCTTCCACATCATCGGCGCGATGGCCGAGTTCGAGCGCGAGCTGACCCTGGAACGGACCCAAGCGGGACTGGCGACGGCACGGGCGCTAGGACGCCGAGGCGGCAGAAAGCCGGCTTTGGGCGAAGCCGAGATCAAGCGCGCGAAGGCGATGCTGACGGACCCAACGATCACCGTCGGAGAAGTAGCGCACCAGCTCGGCGTTCAGCCTTCGACTCTCTACCGTCACATACCTGGAGGCCGGAGCGGCCTGAATACGGAGGCCGCATGACTGTCCTTGCCTTAAAGAAAACCCGCTTTCGCCGAGCTGCCCTTTCGCAGCGGCCTCTCGCTATAGACCTCTTCGCCGGCGCAGGCGGCATGAGCCTGGGTTTCGAGCAGGCCGGTTTCGACGTGGTCGCGGCCGTCGAGATCGACCCCATCCACTGCGCGACGCACGAGTTTAACTTTCCCGACTGCGCCGTGATCGCTCAATCCGTCGCCGATCTTTCGGCTGCCGAGATTCGACGACGAGCGGGGATCGGCGCGACACCCATCGATTGCGTGTTCGGCGGCCCTCCATGTCAGGGTTTCTCCATGATCGGCCGGCGCGTCCTGGACGATCCGCGAAATCGCTTAGTGTTGGATTTCGTTAGGTTGGTGGACGAGCTGGACGCACGAACATTCGTCTTCGAGAACGTCAAAGGACTAACGGTCGGAAAGAGTCGGGCCTTGCTCGAAGAGCTAGTCGCTGCTTTCGAGAAACGCGGTTATCGCGTTGCCGAGCCTTGGCAGGTTCTCAACGCTGCCAACTTCGGTGTCCCGCAAAGCCGTGAGCGACTTTTCCTGATCGGAACCAGGAAAGGCGAAGCAATGCCTCGATATCCAGCGCCTACGACCACACGCGCCGACGGGAAACGCCCGATCCCGAACTTACCCGTTGGACCGAGCTGTGGCGAGGCGATCGGCGATCTGCCCGACGCAGATCGATTTTCCGTGCTCGCTGAGACGGACGCCGTCCGTACCCAGAAATACGGAAAGCCTAGCCCCTACGCGGCCGAAATGCGCTGTCTGTCGGACACCAGTTGGCATCTAGGACGCCGCCGGGTGTGGGACGCGGAGGTGCTTACGTCGAGCGCAAGAACTGAGCACACGTCGATTTCTCGCCGGCGCTTCGCGACGACCGATTGCGGGAAAGTCGAACCGATAAGCCGCTTTTTCAAACTTTCGGCCGACGGTCTGGCCAACACTCTGCGGGCTGGTACCGACGGCGCGCGAGGCGCGTTTACGAGCCCACGACCGATCCATTTCGAGCATGATCGATGCGTCACCGTGCGGGAAATGGCGCGGCTGCATGGATTTCCCGACTGGTATCGGTTTCATTCGACCAAGTGGCACGGCGCGCGGCAGATCGGGAATGCCGTCCCCCCTCCCCTTGCAAGAGCCGTCGCAAGGCAGATCGTAGCTGCGTTAGGCGTGAGCCCGACGGCTGAATCAGAACCGCTAAAACTAGGCGACCCGACCTTGCTTTATCTTGAAATGGCGGAAGCTGCCGAACGCTACGGCGTGCCGAAGCCGTCCAGCAAGCGCAACATGAGGAGCGGCGCGCGGAAGCGAAAGCAGCAGGATATCGAGGACGAACGTCTAAAGGCGGTTGCACGTGGCTAAAGGTGCGACGGCAGCCTACGACCTGATCATCGGTCAGATTTGGGCGGATCACTACCGGGAGGGCGAGCAGACCTTCGAATTCACCCGGCGAGAAATCGTCGCCGCGAAGGATATTCACGCGCCTGATCTCGACCTGAACCCAGGCGACGTCGTTTACACTTTTCGGTTTCGCCGGCCCCTCCCGTCGCACATCCTGGCAACGCAGCCCGACGGGCTTGAGTGGATCATCGAGGGTGCGGGCCGTAGCGTATACCGCTTCCGGCTCGTCCCGGCGACGCGCATCGAGCCCAATCCCGCGCTCGCTACAATCGGAATTCCCGATGCAACGCCTGAGCTTATTCGTCTCTACGCGTTGGACGACGAGCAGGCTCTTCTGGCCATCGTACGTTACAACCGCCTGATCGACACGTTTCTCGGTCTGACGACGTATTCCCTGCAAAACCATCTACGCACGACCGTCAAAGGCATCGGTCAAATCGAGATCGACGAGCTTTACATCGGCCTGGACAAGCGCGGCTGCCACTATGTCATCCCGGTCCAAGCCAAAGGCGGCAAGGATCAGATTGGCGTTGTTCAGACGACCCAAGACATTCGCTACGTCGAGCAAAAGTTTCCTGGGCTGCGGTGTAGGGCTATCGCCGCTCAATTTATGGCGGACGACGTTGTGGCCCTCTTCGAGCTGACGCTACAAAACGACCAAGTCAAAGTCCTTGAAGAACGCCACTACAAATTGATGCCTGCTGATCGCATTGATCGAGCCGCAATCAGCTCTTACCGGGACGAGTGATCGAGGAACGACCGCAGACGGGTTTGGAGAGCGAGGCGATCTTTCATCTCGCATTGCCACACCGTTTCGACCTGCCAGCCCATCGTTTGTAGGGCCGAAACAGCGCGCGCGTCCCGTTGCCGGTTTGCTTCGATCTTCGGAAGCCAATACTCTGGCCTGGACTTAGGCGGTTGGCCTTTGCTGCAGCCGTGCCCGTGCCAGAAACATCCATTGACGAAGATCGCTTTGCGCCGAGCGGGGAATACGATGTCGGGCGTTCCGGGCAAATCGCGGCGATGGAGCCGATAGCGATAGCCCTCGCTATGAAGCCAGCGGCGAAGAAACAGCTCCGGGCCGGTGTTTCGTTGGCCCACCGACTTCATGATCGTGCGGCGTTGTTCGGCCGTTCGTGTGTCAGCCATCATGCGTCAGGGCTACTCTCTCGCCTTCTCCAACGCAGCGACCGCATATTCGAACGCCTCGCCCAGCACCGAGTCGTTGGCGTCGGCCAGCGCTGTGAAGCGCGCCGCCGCGTCTTCGGTGACCTTGAGGTTTAGCTGCCGATTTCGGCCCGTCCGGTAGCGGCGCTGGCCCTCGTGCGGCTTGAAGCCCTGTTCTTTCGCGAGAGCGGCCGTCGCCTTGTGGTAGGGCTCGTTGCATTACCCGACAATTGCGTTGGCGATCCGCAGTGTCTGTTCGACAAACCCGCGCAGTTCCTGAGGATCGAGCGGCGGCTCCGGCGCGCCGCGCGGATCCTCGCCGTGATGATAGTCTCTCGTGTAGTCGTTAATGCGATCGAGTTCATCGTGCCAGGCGGCGGCCGGATGATCGGCTCCACCGTCGCGAATTTTGCCAATCATCCCTCCGAGCATATCGGCCGGCGCAAAGCTGGCTGGGTAAAGCTCGCGCAATCTCGTTTCCAGCACGACACGCAGCTTCTTGATGATGTCACGCGGCACGCCGGCACCATTGGCCCGGAAAGCTAGGAGGTCGTCCAGCTCAGTCTGCGCCCTGCCCTGACAGGCGTTGCCGAGATCGAACTCGCGAAGTTTGGTGCCGGTCGAAGGGTGATAGTCCAACTGCGCTGCGGACCGTTCGTCGGGGGGGCACTTCTCCCATACGCTCTTTAGGAAGGCAGCATCGTGCGACAACACGATGATTTGGGCACCGCGCCGCGCGACCGCGACGATCTCGTGTATCGTGTTGCGCCGGCGGTAGGTGTCCTGGCTGTTAAACGGATCATCGAAGACAACCGTCCGCTCATGGATATCCGCCTCGCGCTCAAGCTCGGCCAGGAAGAAAGCAAGCGCCAGCGTCGTCCGATCACCGGCACTCAGTGTGTTTTTGAAACTCGGCTCCCCCTCCCCTGTCCGTCCGTCCCCGAGCGCAACATCCACGGCGTTGATGCGCAGCCGGTAGGTGCAGGTGGCCTGTCCACCGGGGTAGGCGTGATCCACGCCCGTGATCTGAAAACCGGCCATGAAGAGCTGCAAGAAGGCATTGATCCGGTCCTGGTACGGTCGCACAACCCGTTCGCAATGCTCGTCCAGCTGCGCCCGCACCTGTGTCTTTGCTTCATTGTTAGCCCGCTTGGCCTCATAGGCCGTCCGCCAGGCAGCGCAGGCCGCCAAGCCTTCAGTCCCATGCCGTCGTGAGAGGCGCTCGAGATCACCGACGACGCGCCGCAGCGTTGCTTCATCCGCAGCTGCGGTTCTTTCACGGACGCCCTCGATGAGATTGTTCATCTGTTCGACGACCGCGTTGTAGGCCGCGAGTATGGCGCGAACCTCGCTAACTTCTTCGGCGAGATCGCGCAGGTCGCTGGACCGGTCAACCACGTCCAACGGGCTTCCGGCCTTACGCTCTATCAAGGCCTCTAGCTTGTGAAGAACGCTCGCGTAGCGATCCCGAAGCTCCGCCACGGACGGTAGCGGTGTCTCGAAAGCGCAGTGCTGTTGCCAGAAATCCCGGGCCGCGACATTGCCGATGGCGGTCGCCCGCAGCTCTCCGAAGGACGCGGCCCCGAACTGCCGGTCGGCCGCGTGCCGCAACCGATCGATGGCATCGCGCAAGGCCGCGTAGTCCTCACCGAAGAGGGTTCGATACGCTCGCATGACGGGTTGCGCCTGCAAATCGTCACGCGCGCAGAATGGACAGTCGTCATCCTCACCGGCGAGACGCGTCCCTGTCGCTAGCCAACGCTCACCATCCTCGCCTAGCCGGTGAGTGAGTAGGTGAGCTGCGAGAACCCGCTCGCTCGCCGGATCAGCTCCTTCGAGCGTCCGCTGGAGGATGTGACCGAGGTCATCCGGCAAGTCCGGGAGCAACAGCGGCGTTAGCGCCGGCCGCGCCTGTATCTCGGCCGCCTGCTGTTGCGCCACCAGGGCCGCCCGCGCGGTCCCCAGTTTCGCATCGAGGTCGGGATCGGTAGGAAGCCGGTCGAAAGCCGACGGCGTGAGCCCTCCGGTCATGGGCTCTAAACGGCGTTCGGCCTCTGCCAAAGCCGTTTGCAACGCCCGGCTTCGTTCCGCCAGCCGAGCCTCCTCGCGTGCTAGGCCCACACCGTTCCGACCCACGACAACCCGGTAGAAGTTGCGCCGATTCCCGACATCGACGACCTCGCCGCTGTGGACGTTCTCGGCGACGAAGGTGCCGTCGAAAATCGAGAGCTTCGGCTCCGCTGACGGCCAGGCGTCGGCTTGAAAGTTCCGTTGAGCCCCCGCCCAAAGCAGCGACACCGCAGGCGCCTGCCCTACGCCGAGCGATCGTCGCCCGAGGATGTAGTTCGGCTCACCGCGCTCCGAGGAGCGAAGAATCGCGCACAGGGTCGTCTTTCCAAACCCGTTGGGGCCGAAGATGAAGCTGTGTCGCGCGATAGTCGGATTTGGGGTCGCCGCCGAGTTAAGGAAGCGCCCGACGTTGCGGATCGAGATGATTCGTTGAAGCAAGGTGCCCTCCCCGTTCCACCCTAACGTGGATAATTAGCTAGGCACAGCGCACACGTGATCGGGCCGCTAAGCGACTAAGCGACTAAGCCCCCCTCCCCTGCCCACCCTACGCGGATTCATGGCCTGACCTTCGCGCGTCCGGCCGCCGCATCAACCCCCTGCCCGCGCCAATCTCTGCGCTTCCGTGTTGGGGGTGACACGCCGGCCCCTGGGCCGCGCCCGGACTCTCCCTGCCTCCGCCGTGGAGGTCATTTCAGAAGGGAATTCGTCATGCAGTTATTCATCAAGCCCCTCCGCGACCGACTGGTCGCCAACGGCCACCGCCAAGCGCCTGTGCGCGGCACTGACCAGGAGATCGACTTCACGCCCGTCGTCAAACTTTTCACGCCCGACGCCGGTGCCACCTGGCTCCTCACGGAGATCGATCCCGAAAACCCCGATATCGCGTTCGGTCTCTGCGATCTCGGCTTCGGCTCTCCGGAGCTTGGACTCGTCAGCCTTACCGAGCTGTCCGACGTGCGCGGCCGGCTGGGCCTGCCGATCGAGCGCGATCGCCATTTCGAGGCAACCCAGACCTTGTCCGCCTATGCCGAGACCGCACGGAAAGCCGGCCGGATCGTCGCCTAGACCGACTGGGGCGGCTGTACCGCCCCGAAGGCCTGGCCCCACTAAGCGACTAAGCGATTAAACCCCTGCCCTATCGGCAAATCAGGTCATGATCCGCGCGTGATCGATCTCGCCTCCCTCTCCGTCGCCGACATCTTGGTCTTGCATGGGCGACTCGCTGAGGCGTTGCGGGAGCGTGGCATTACCCGGACATCGAACAACCCTACAGGCGATCTCGCCGAGCACCTGTTCTGCCGTGCCTTCGGCTGGCGTCAGGCGGACAATTCGATGAAGGCGATCGATGCGCTCTGCGCCGACGGCCTCCGCTACCAGATCAAAGGCCGCCGCCTCACCGCCCACAACGCTTCCCGGCAGCTTGGGGCGCTTAGGGATCTGGCCGGCCGCCCGTTCTACTATCTGGCGGCCGTGCTCTTTGCCGAAGACTACACCGTGCTCCGAGCGGCAATCATCCCGATCGAGGTGGTCGAAGCGGAGGCCAAGTTCATCGAACACACCCGCAGCAGCAAGTTCATGCTGCGCGATGCGGTCTGGAGCCGCCCCGGTGTCCGTGACGTGACCGATACCCTCCGCGCTGTCGACCTCTAATGTCACACTAAGCGACTATACGACTAAGCAACTATCCGAATCACCGGCTAACCGGTTAAGCTCGCTTAAACACTTAGTCGCTTAGGGCTAAGCGACGGAGGATCATCATGCAGACCTGGGCCATCATCGCGCAGAAAGGCGGGCAGTCGAAAACGACGCTCGCGACCGGCTTCGCCGTCGAAGCGTCCCGAGAGGATGCGGCCGTCATCATTCTGGACGCGGACGACCGGCAGGGGTCGTCGCTTTATTGGGCGGAACGGCGGGAGGCGGACGACGTGACGGTTAAGGACAGCAGCGTCGCGGGCCTGCCGCTACACGTCTCGAAGGCCGAGGCGTCCGGCCGGGTCGATCTCTGCATCATCGACACGCCGGCGAACTCGAAGGACATCGCCCTGGCCGCCGCCGAGCTAGCCGACTTCGTGCTGATTCCAGTCGCGCCGCGCGGGCTCGACGTTCATTCCGTCCTGCAGACAATTAAGCAGGTGCAGATGGCCGGGACGCCGTTCGCGGTCATGCTGACCCAAGTGCCGCACCAGGGCGGGGAGGGGAGCGAGGCCGAGGCCGGCTTTACGGCTAAGGGCATTCGCGTTCTCGAAACCCGCCTGCATTTCCGGAAAGATTTTTACAAGGCGACCCCGATGGGGCTGACGGCGGCCGAGTTCGATCCCGACGGCAAGGCTGGGGCGGAACTACGCGCCGCCTTCGCCGAGGTTAAGCGACTAAGCGACTATACGACTAAGCGGACGGTTGGGGAGGCAGCGTGATGGCGAAGGTGAAAGGCGCGAGCCTAGCCAGCATTTTCGACGATGAGCCCGCCGAGGCACCGCCGGCGTCGGTGCGCCCGGCCGAAACCCGCGTGGCTCCCCCAAGGATCGCTCAGGAGGCCGCTAGAGCAGGGCAGGGGGGGTCACCTAGCCTCCGAGCTACAAAACGCACCACAGGCCAGCCTCGCGCCTCTGAAGGGCCTTCCAACACCACCGCAGGGAGCGATTCATCCGCCGGGAAACGGCGCGACAGTCATCCGGGCAAAAAGCCGGTCCTGATCCACATCCCCGAAGATATGCACCGGACGCTGCGTCAGCTCAGCGTGGAGGAGGGCGGCGAGCCCCTGACCAAGGTCGTGGAGCGGTCGCTCCGCGATTACCTCGTCCGGCGCGGTCATACCCGGTACGCGGCCAGCTGATGGCGGTTCGTTCCGACCCGCACCCGATCCGGGACTTCTTCATCGGCGATCTGATCGACTACGCGCCCAAGGACAGCGCGGAAATGATGGAGCGCCCCTTCTTCTCGCTGGCGAAGAAGAAGCGGAACAAGCCGATCGAGTATGAGAGCCCCGACGGGAAGCTCTGGATCAGGGTCAACGCCAACCCCAACAACGGGATGGCGACGATCTGGGACGCCGACATCCTGATCTGGTGCATCAGCCAGATCATGGGCCAGCGCGACCGGGGCGTGAACGATATCCGCCCGATCGTCCACACCACCCCCTACGAGGTGCTGAAAGGCATCGCGCGTGGCACGACCGGCCAGGACTACACCGAGCTGATGAACGCGATCCGGCGGCTGCGGACGACCGAGGTTGAGACCAACATCCGAAGCGGCCGACGCCGCTACACCGCCTTCCACTATCTCGGCGACATCGACGGGGAAGGGGAGGGCGTCGAGGATCCGGCGCAGCTCAAATCGCTGTCGCTGCGGATTCCCGACTGGCTTCTGGACGGGATCATGAATGGCGACGTTCTGACGCTCGACCGGGAGTACTTTCTTCTGAAAGGCGGGCTGGAGCGGGCGATCTACCGGATCGCGCGGAAACACGCCGGCAACCAGGCCAAGGGCTGGACGGTCAAAATCGACACGCTGCGCCTAAAGACGGGTAGCGAGGGAGCGCCGAAGAAGTTCGCCTTCCGCGTCCGCGAGATGTGCAAGAACGAGGGCGACCCGGAGAAACAGCTGCCCCGTTACCGGATGACGCTGACCACGACTCAGGACGGGTCGCCGGCCGTCCATTTTCAGGATCGCGCAATCTCGACCTATCTCGATGACCTGGAAAAGGCTGCCCAGGCCAAGCGGCGTAAAGAACGCCAAGCCCGCGAGGATGAGCGGGCAGCGGCGATCGATGCGGGACGCGTCCCGCCGCCCCCGCTCGACTGACTGTCGTGGTATCAGGAACCGCCCAACCCCAGGAAAACCGCGCCTGAGCGCCGAAACTATCGTGGTATTAGGAACCCGAAGGGGGCCTGAATGCCATTTCGGAGCCGGTTTGACCCTATCGTGGTATCAGGAACCAGCCTTCAGAGGCTGATCCGAGTCGCCCCCGGTGAGTCAAGCCACCACTGACCCTGTGGATAAGTGGGGCCGCTCTATCGTGGTAACGGGAACCCTCGCTATCGTGGTAACGAGAACCCGGCGCTCGTGGTAACGGGAACCATGACACGTGGTATCAGGAACCGGGGTTGCCGCTAAGCTATTGAGCTTGCAACCAGAATCCGATCTGCGAATCGGCTTAACCTTTTAACTTGTTCTTATTTAACAAGAATCTCTTTTAACGGCAGAAGGGCTGTTGCGATCGAGGTGCCTGGCGCGAGCTTGCGCGCTTGGAGCGCGCTCGCGCCAGACTGAGATAAGGTCGTACACCAAGGCTCGTGCGCCTCAAGGCCGCCCTGCGGCGCGCCGCGACCTTGACCCGCATCGATCCGTTGCTGGTTCCTGGAGTTGTCGGGACGAAGGGCGTCCCACCAGCTTAATCGGCACCCTCCGGGCGGGCCGAACAAAGGGCTTGGCGAGATGTAGGGGAGGGGATCAAGGTCAGAGCGCCAGCGAAAGGGCTCAGATTGCCCCCAGGATCGCTCAGGAGGGCAGCGGACGAGCTGGCAAGGCATGGAGACCACGCGACGCGGAAAGACGCTCAGGGGCCAGAATTTGAGCCGGACGATCCGGAGCACGCGCAGGCGGTCGAATCGGGTTCCCGGAAGTGCGAACTCATGCTGCGATCCGCCTATGGCTCCACCACGGCGCGCGCCGACCCTTTCCAACGTCATCAAGCTCAGCCTCGATCCGGTGACCTTCGATCGCCTCAAGGCCGAGGCGGGACGCCGGCGCGACACGATGGAGCGGACCGCCTACGCGATCTTGCAGCAGGCCTTGCCGGCGAGCGAACCACCCCCGACCGCTACGCCCTACGAACTTCCCGAGATGGACTTGTCGTTCCTGTCTCGACCACCCCGCACCCCCACCAACCGCTGACGGAGACACCATGCCGACAAAGAGCCCGACCCATAGCTGCTACACCGTTCGAGACGCCGGCACCGGCAAGAAGGGTTTTTGGGTCGAGATCGGCGCGGCCTGGACCAACAAGGACGGGAGCCTGTCAGTCAAACTCGACGCGCTGCCTGTTAACGGCGAGATCGTGATCCAACCCCGGAAAGACGCCGAGAACTAACACCCGTTCCCTGTTCGACGCGCCGCAGGCCGTCGAACATTCACATAGACGTTCCCCGTCCCGACCCTTTCTGCAGGCCAGCGCCCGCAAGCGAAGGTCAAGGGCGGCGCAGCCGGCACCGGAGCCACGCGCAGGCCGCGACGCGGGCGAGCATGGCGAGGAGCCACCCCTTGAGTGAGCGAGGACGCTGGCACCCCCGCCAGGGGCGGGCGGGCGGGCAACGCCAGCCGCTAGGCCCGGTCGCCGTTGATCGAGACCGGCAGCCCGAACAGCGCCCGTTCCGGCAATTTGGTGACGTGACGATCCAGTAGCGCCCGAAAGGCGGCGGCGAAGGCTGGGTCGTGCAGGCAGTGTTCGAGGGCGATCGCCCCGGCGATGATCTTGCGGCGGGTATCGAGCTTGCGATCCCGCTGGCGCTTTTGCCCCTGCAGCTTTTCGGCAGCGGCGTTCTTGCGCTGGAAACGGGCCAGGGCGCGTTCCTCGCTGGCACGGGCAGCCGCCAGCCTTTCATCCAGGCTGCGTCGGCCGGAGCTGTGACCGGGGAGCGGCATGGGATAAACCCTATTCATCGCCTCTAAACCCATGCTGGATACCATCGCAGAGAATGGTTACGAAGTTGAAAATATCACGAAGTGCGCGCTTATATGTTGCTGAAGGCAACATGGCGTCCTGCCGGCGGCTATAGGGGTGGATCAGCGAGGTGGCCGCGTATCACTTCACCGCCAAAATCCACAGCCGCGCCAGCGGGGCCAGCGCCGTGCGGGCCGCCGCTTACCGGGCGGCCGAGCGCCTGGTCGATGAACGCATGGGCCGCGCCGAGGATTACACCCGTAAGCAGGACGTGATCGAAAGCGCGATCCTGACCCCCGAAGGCGCACCGGCCTGGACGCAGGACCGAGAGCAGCTGTGGAATCGGGTCGAGGCGCGGGAGCGCCGCCGCGACGCGCAGCTGGCGCAGGAGTTCGAGATTAACCTGCCGCGCGAGCTGTCCGACGCCGAAAACTGGGGGCTGGCGACGGATTTCTGCCGGCAGCACCTCGTCGCCCGAGGCCGCATCTGCGACGTGAATTTCCACCTCGGCGAGGCGTCCGACGGCCAGGCCCACCCACACGTCCATATCTTGATGCCGCTCCGCGAGCTGGACGGCCCAGGGGAGGATGCGGGTTTCGGCGAAAAGCATCCCGACGCCAGCTGGCGCAGCTTCATCGGCAGCGAGGCCCGGCTCAAAGAACTGCGCCAGGCTTGGGGCGACTTCGCCCGCAGCCGGGCGGCCGAGCTGGGGATCGACCTTGGCCCGGAATGGGATCACCGCTCATTCGAGACGCGCGGGATCGACCTCGAAGGCCAGCCCAAGATCGGCGCGACCGCGCAGCGGATGGAGCAGGGAGGCGAGGGGGCTGAACGCACAGCCGAGCTGCTGGCCGCCCAGCGCCGCAACGGCGAACGCTTGCTGGCCGATCCCGGCATCGCGCTACAGGCGCTGACCCAGCAGCAATCGACTTTCACCGAACACGATCTGGCCCGCTACATCCATCGCCACACGGCCGAGGATCAGTTCAGCCATGCGTTCGAGGCCGCCAAGGCCACCGCCGTGCGGATTGGCCGCGACGAGGCCGGGCAGGAGCGGTTTTCGTCGGCCGAGATGATCGGCATCGAGCGGCAAATGGCCAGCGACGCCGAGGCTTTGGCGGCGCGGCAGCGCCACCCGGTCAGAAGCGCGATCGTCGATCGCATCCTCGACCGCAGCCAGCTATCGGAGGAGCAGCTGCAGGCGGCCCGTACGATCGTCGGCAGCGGGGACATCGCCTGCCTCACGGGCTACGCCGGCAGCGGCAAATCGACGATGTTGGCCGAGGCCAGGCGCGTCTGGGAGGCCCAGGGCTACCGGGTGCGCGGCGCGTCGCTGTCGGGCATCGCCGCCGAGAACCTTGAGGCGGGTAGCGGTATCGATTCCCGCACGCTGGCCAGCCTTGCCTATGGCTGGACGCGCGGGCGTGACCTTCTGACCGAGAACGACGTTCTGGTGATCGACGAGGCCGGGATGATCGGCAGTCGTCAGCTAGGCGCGACGCTGGCCTTGGCCGAGGCGGCCGGGGCCAAGGTGGTTTTGGTGGGCGACCCCGAGCAGCTGCAGGCGATCGAAGCCGGCGCGGCCTTCCGCGCGATCAGCGAGCGTGTCGGCACGGCCGAGTTGACCGAGGTGCGCCGCCAGCAGACAGCGTGGCAGCGGGCCGCCACCCAGGAGCTGGCCACTGGCCAGACGACAATCGCCGTCGATCGCTACCGGGCGTCAGGGGCGATCGAGGCCGCACCGGATCGTGAGGCCGCCAGGGAGGCCGTGGTGGCCGCTTGGACGGCCGGGGAGGGGCAGGGGAGCCGGATCATGCTGGCGCACAGTCGGGACGACGTGCGGGCCCTGAACGAGGCCGCACGGGCCGCCTGTCGCGCCTCGGGCGGGCTAGGCCCAGATCAGACGGTGCAAACCAGCCGGGGCCAGCGTGACTTTGCGGCGGGCGACCGGATCATGTTCTTGCGAAACGACCGGGCGATGGGGGTCAAGAACGGCACCGTCGGCACCCTCACGCGGTGCGAGACGGGCGGGCTCACGGTCGAGACCGATGATGGCCGCGCGGTGGCGTTCGACCCGGCCGCCTATCGGGATATCGACCACGGCTATGCCGCGACCGTCCATAAGGCCCAGGGCGTGACGGTCGATCGGGCCTATGTGCTGGCGACGCCCGGCTTCGACCGCCACCTGTCTTACGTCGCTATGTCGCGGCACCGGGAGGCGCTGCATATGGTCTACGCCGAGAGCGACTTCGCCACGCCAGCGGCGCTTGCCGAGACGATGGGCCGGGCGCGGCTCAAAGACACCAGCCTCGACTATGCCGAGGCGATGGCCGAGACGCGGGCGCTGGAGCGTGAGGCGGAACCCCCGAGGCCCAGCCGATGGGCCGGGCGGGAGCAGGGATGGGGGCCGCCGCGCAGCGGCTGGAGCCGGACGGCCGACCGCGACGACCCGTCGCTCGATCGCTAGCGGCCTACTATCGTTTGTTGACGTAAAACTGGCGAAGCGCGTCGTCGTGGCCGAGGCTTTGCACGGGCCGAACAGTGAGCGGCGTTCCGGCTACCGGCAGGGCGAAGCTGTCGGCTGTCGATGCTGGCGCGGTGTGAGACGCGGCCGACTTCGGCGACGGCCGCGAAAAAGCTCGCAGCACCAGGCGCGGATTCCCGAAATAATGCTCCTTGTAGAGGATCATCGCCTCGTGATGACCGGCGATGACGACGCTTTGCTCCGGCGGCATCATCCGCAACTGTTCCGGCCGGATCGCTCGCCGCAGCTGGATCGTGTAGCTAACGCTCGACCCGCCCGTGCGGCCGGTCGCCGTCGCATGGGAACGATTGCTGCCCTCGCTGGAGCCTTGCGAGCTGCCGTAGTTTTCCGACGACCCGTGGGTCTGGCTGGCGCTACCGCTTTCGCTGCTGGACGTGGAGTGCGAGACCGTCGTCTTGAAATCGGTCGTGCTGGTCGAACTGGACGATCCAGTCGACCAGCTGCTGGAAAGCGACGAGCTTCGAGACAGCCCATAGGATTGGTTGGTGCCGCGGTTGGTCGATTGACTGGTGCCGTGCGTGTCGGTCGTCGATTCCGACCAGCCGGTCGTCGTGCCGACGGTCGGGATCACCACGTCGCGCTCCCCGATCATTTTCGAGATATAGTCCAGCGTTTCCCAATCGCTCGACCCGAGGAACTGGATCACGTCGCCGTCCATCGCCGCCGAGTAGCCTTCAGCCCCGAACGTCCCCTTGATCTGCGCCACATTCTGAAAAACGAGGTGCAGCTTTAACCCCGAACCGCGCCAGGCCCGCATCGCGTTCAGGATCAGCTCGAAGCGGCCCAAGGCGGCGGCTTCATCCAAGACGAAGTGCATCGGGTTGGGCGATCGCGTTTGCTGAAGAGCGACCCGCGCCGACTGGCAGATCATCCGCAGCCAGGTGGAACAGGTCTGCAGGCGATCGTCCGGCAGGACGATGAACAGCGTCCCGCGCTCCTCGCGCAAGCGGCGAAAATCGACGGTGCTATCGACCATCACGCGGCGAATGCCCTGGAATTCGACCCAGCGGATGTAGCTGCGGATCGTGCCGCAGATGTTTTCGAAGGTTTTGGGGGCGTGGAAAAAGGTGCGCTCCAGCTCGCCGCCGGCGCGGCGGACGGCCCCTTCGGCGGCCGACGACGCCTGCATCCGGCGGATGATCGTTTCGAAGCCGACCGGCCCGCCTTTCACATCGTCGAGCCGCATCGTCAGCAGATCGTGCAGGCGCACCAGATGGCGCTCTTCGCCCGGCTCGCATACGAGGTATAGGATCAGGCCGGTCAGGAATCCGACCGCTTCCCGGTCGAAAAACTCCGCATCGCCCCCGCCGCCCTTATTCGGGCGGTAGCACAGAGCTTGCGCCAGTTCGGCCGCGTCCTCGACCAAGGTCAGGCTGTCGGCATCGAGATAGTCGAAAGGGTTGAACCGGGCGCTGCCCTCGACCGGCACGACGCCAGAAACGCCGTAGGGGTCGATCAAATGCACCGGGCCGAGCGTGGCCCGGTAGTCGATCGCGGCGCGCGTGACGGATCCGCCATTCGGATCGATCACGATCGCGCCGTGCCCATCGTCGTGCAGCAACATCGGCAAGATGACCGAGGAGCCCTTGCCCGCGCCCGAGCGGCCGAGGATCAGCCGATGGGTTTCCAGCTTGTAGAACATCGGCCCGGTGCCATAGAGGAAGCCCAAGAAAGGCCCATCGACCCGTTCCGGCCATGCCGCGTAGCGCGGGTTACGGTCAGCGCGTTGAGCAAGGTCTGCAAGGCGCTGATCCAATTCGGCGGGCGGGGGCAATGTCATCGCAGAAACCTCGCCAGATCGCCGGCCACGGTTTCGTCCGCGCCGGTTAAATCCTGCGGCACCAACGCGCCGCCCCGTTCGGCCGCTTTTTCGACCAGCGCCTTCAGCGCCGCGTTCTCAGCCAGAAGGCGCTGTTCGCTGTCATGCGTGGCGATGAGTTTGGAGCGGAGATCGTCGAGATCGCTGTCGTATCGATCCCGCATCGCGTGAACGCTGTCGTTATGGCCATCGAGCCATGCCGTCGTTGCGGTCGAGACTTCATCGCCATAGGCCACGAAGGCCTTGTTCAGCTCGCCGCGCTGCCACCATTTGGCGACCGCGAGGACGAGCAGGGAAAAGCACAGCCAAGGCAGGATCGCCGCGATCGGCGAGAATAACCATCGCCCGATCGCCCACAGGACAAGCCACGCGATCCCGAGCCCGATGGTGAGGATGAAAATCCGCGTCCCGAGGCCGGTTTGGTCTGTCGGGAGCCGGATCACCTTGCCTTCAACGCTCACGGGCCGACCCTCACTTTAGATACCGGGCGAGATCGCCGGCGACCGTTTCATCAGCGCCGCCGACGTTTTGAGGCAGCAAGGCACCACCCTGTCGCCGCGCTTGTTCGATCAGCGCACGGGCCTCTTGAAGCTCCGCTTCCAGCCGTCGCTTGTCGTCATTGAACAGCAGCCGGGCCGCCGCCCTTTCCTTGTCGGACGCGGCCCGGCTGTTGAGTTCGGCCTGTAGTTTGTTGCGATCGGCGACCGCGTTTTCGAGATCGCGTTGCCAGGCGCGGATCTCGCCATTTGCGTCTTCAATCTGCGCGTGGAGCTGACGTTGAAACTCGGCTCTCATGAAGGGCCGATGGATGCGCCATCCTGCCTCCCGGTAGATGGCCCAGATAACGCTCAGCCAACCCAGGAGCGGCAGACGTTCGGTGACGGCGGCCGGGAAATCGTGGCGACCCAGCCAGATCAGCCATACGCCGATCGAAATGACGGCTAGCAGGCCGAAGCGACGCCAGTAATCTTTTACAAAAGCCACCATCGATCTACGGAATCGCGCCGCCGAACGAGAGTCAAGCAGCGACGGTAGGGCAGCGACGCTGCCCGAGCCGAACCCGTCCGAACGCGGAAATTAAGGATACCGCAGGCGGCAGGTGCTACGATCGCGCGATGAGCCAACCGACCGAAAATCAGACGCTCGCCATCTACGGCTTGGAGCGTTGGATGGACGACTATCTGCAAAGGGATAGCGCCCGCATCGATATGTCGATCGTGCCTCTTTGCGGTGTCGAGTTCTGGGGCAACTTGATGATCGGCTTCACCCATTTCCGCTACCGGCGCGGCGGTTTGCCGGTCAACGACAACCCGCTCTACTAGAGGCCAGGCGCGTTATGCGGTAGGCTCGCGTCAGCCCTGGAGCAGACCGATGTCGGCCGACGCCCAAGCCATCATGGCCTTGCGAGATCGCTATCTCGAACAAGCGGCGGAGTTCTACTACGACGCCCGCCGCCATGACGGGCTGGCGGAGCGGGCGATCGACCCGGATATGCGTCACCAGCACCAGCTGGCCGCCGCCTCCTATCGGGAACAGTGGCGCACCATGCAGGACATGGCCCAGCGCCAGCAGGGCATTCTGGAGGCTAGTCACCCAGACGCGCCCAAGCGCGACACGCCCACGGTGGAGCGGTTCGACCCCGACCGTGACGCTCGCCGCGAGGCCGAACGCCAGGCGGCCGAGGCGGCCCGGAATCGGTGGCGTCAAGGCAGCTGGAGCCGCGAGGATCGAGAGCGAGACCGAGACCGTTAGGCGCGCGCTTCCAAGATTTCATCGAGCGCCGTCGTATAACGGGGTGAGAGACGCCCGCGACGCATCGACCAGCCGGCCGCCGGGGCCGTTCCGCCGGGCCGCAGCGTCCCGCGCCCGTAGCGGGCGTTGAGCGCATCCATCGCCGCCATCAGCTGCGCCGACTTGGTGCGATCCCGCGACGGGAACAGATCGGCGGCCGGTAACGCCTCCCAGGGAAACAGATCGACGATGACGATCCCGGCCTTGGCGTAGCGGAAGCCCGGCCGGAAAATCGCCTTGGCCGCCCTGACGGCCGAGCCGATCAGGGCGAAGCTGTCGGCCGAGGGCTCGACCGCGAAGGTCAGGCTCCCGGCATGGGGCGTGTCACCGTTGAACGGGTTGGTGTGCATAAAAACTTGCATGGCTGACGCGGCCAGGCCGTGGTGGCGCAGCTTGGCCGCCGCCCGCGCGGCATAGGTGGCGACGGCCTCGCGCATTTCGACCCAGCTGTCGATTGAGCGGCCGAAGGAGCGCGTCACAGCCAGGCTCTTGCGCGTCGGTGGGGCCAGGGTGAGGGGCATACAGGAGACGCCCAGCAGCTCCGCATGGGTGCGCAGCCCGGTGACGGTCAGTGTCTGGCGCACCAGATCGGCGGGCATGGCGACGAAATCGGCGACCGTGACCCGGCCCATCGCCTCCAGTTTTTTGACCGAGGCCCGGCCCATCCCCCAGACCTCGCCGAGCGGCAGATCGGGATAGGCGAGCGCTCTCCCCTCCGCCGTCGAGAAATCGACGACGCCCGGCCCGACGCGATCCATCTTGGCGACCTTGTTGGCCAGCTTGGCGATCGTCTTTGTCGGGCCGATCCCGACACAGGTCGGAATCTTGGCGATCCGCCGCACATCGGCGCGGATCGCGGCGCAGCGTTCGACCAGATCGCCGGGGAGCCCAGCCAGGTCGAGAAACATCTCGTCGATCGAGTAGGGCTCGACGCGCGGCGCGCGATCGAGCAGCAGCTCATAGACCCGTCGGCTCATATCGCCATACAGCGCATAGTTCGACGACCGCCAATCGACGACGCCCGCGATCCCCGGCTTGCGCGAGACCAGGTGCCAGGGATCACCCATCTTCAGCCCGGCGTCCTTCGCTTCGTCAGAGCGGGCGATGACGCAGCCGTCATTGTTCGACAGGACGACGAGCGCCCTCCCCCGCAGCTTGGGATCGAAGGCCCGTTCGCAGGAGCAATAGAAGCTGTTGCCGTCGATCAGCCCAAACATCAGACCCGAACCCGCACCAGGCTTTCGACGATCGCCCAAACCTCGACATCGCCCTCGACCGGCACCGGGTCGCCGATCGCCGGGCGCAGCAGCCAGGCGTCGCCGCGCCGGCGCAATGTGGCCAGGATGACTTCGCCCCTCGACACGGCGACGCAGACGCGCCCGCTCACAGGGCTGGCGGCTGCGTCGACGATCAGCACATCGCCATGATCGATCCCCCGCTCTTTCAACGCCTGGCCGACGACCCGCACGGGGTAAAGATTGGGGCGACGTAGGTCGAGCAGCGCCGCCAGATCGATGACGCCCTCGACATAATCCTGCGCCGGGCTTTGAAAGCCCGTGGTCTCGTCTCCCTGATACCCCATGCCGGAACAAAAGCAGAACAGGTGGGGCGAAGGGAAGAGGGAATCTGCGGCTACGGTCGGAGTGCGCCGGCAGCCATGAACAATAAGAGTCCGCCCTGAACGACCACCACTAGGATCGCCAAGCCAATCAGCGCCATCTCGCGCCCCCGGTCGTTTTT
>JAESGP010000181.1_pt1 | contig 20278 bp, 19 predicted proteins | sample 9269741 | NCBI WGS metagenome assembly JAESGP01 (sample SAMN15720684, study PRJNA650882) | algae metagenome | isolation source: Desmonostoc vinosum HA7617-LM4 and co-occurring heterotrophs from cave wall | place: USA: Waikapalae cave, Hawaii | collected 2011-05-27
TAGAGCGGGGCTGCAAAAGCATTGGATTGTTAGCTTAATGTTACTCTCATTACTTCTAATGGGAGTTATCGGATTAGTATTAGCATTCAATATTCAGTGGGCAGAAGAATATTATTTGAGTTTTGAAGGCATTCAAACTTATACCATGATTCCTGGTATAATAGTTTACATATTAGCTTTAGTTTTTGGATTTATAGCAGTTCAACGAGGTGTAGCGACAGCTTTAGCTGTTGTTGGAGTGAGTACGGTAAGTGTAAGCGGGGATAAAGCTTTTGTTTTGGTTTTAACTGGTGCGGCAGCTATTGGCAGCTTTTGTCACACAAAGAGGTGGCACTCGTTTTCACAATGCCAATTTAACAGATGCGAATTTTCAAAAAGCAGAACTTAAAAGCACAGACTTGAGACAAGCTAATTTGACGCATACCTGTTGGTTTCAAGCTCAAAAACTTAATCTGGCTCTGGTTGAGACAACTTATTTAGAAAAATTAGTTGTTCAGGAGTTGGTAACTACAAGGCTAGGACAAGACAAAAACTTTGATGGTTTATTGCTACGAGGTCTAAATTTGTGTAATGCAAACTTAACAGATGCCAGTTTCATCGGCGCAGATTTAAGCGAGGCTAACTTACAAGACGCAAACTTGAGCCTTGCCAAGCTAGTACAGACACAACTCGACGGCACTGACTTTACAGGCGCAACTCTCACTGGAGCATATATCGAAGATTGGAATATTACCACTGACACCAAGTTTGATGGAGTAAGATGTGAGTACGTTTATATGCGACTCCCCACAAAAGAAAACCCCGACCCCCTCCGCAAACCTGACAACAGGCAAGAGGTGTTTGCAGATGGCGACTTTGGCGATTTCATTAAGCCCATCTTTGACACTCTCGACTTGTACCATAGCCAAGGAGTAGACCCCAGAGCGATCGCTATTTCATTTAAGCAGCTAGCAGACAATCACCCAGATGCCGGATTAGAAATTGTAGCAATTGAGAAACGTAGCCAAAATAATTTTTTACTCCGGGCAAAGACAGTAATTACAGCAGATAAGTCCCAATTAAGTGCAGAGTATTTTGAGCTATACAACAAGCTAAAGGCTTTACCAAAAGAAGATTTAATATTTTTATTAGCCCAACAAGATGGGCAAATTCAAAGTTTAGAAGTAGCATTCAAAACAGTTAATCAAGGTTTAATAGCTGTGTCAGAAACACCTAAAAGAGTTGTCAACAATTACCTGGAACAAGCACAGATTGCAGGTGGTCTAGTCAATGCCGACACCGTAACCGCAGGACAAATCGGCGGCAACATTACTAACTACAACCCCGAACAAAAGCAGAACCTAGCTCAAGCCGCAGCAGACATTCAGCAGCTTCTCAACCAACTCAGCCAGTCATACCCCACTGCAACTACTTCAGAAAAAATGAGTGTTGTGGCTAAAGCTGTGGATGAGATTGAGAGTGACCCAACACTGAAAGCACGGGTGATAGGTGCATTGAAGGCTGGGGGAACTGAAGCATTTAAAGAGCTAATCGACAATCCTCTAGTGAATATTCTGTTGGCATCAATAGAAGGATGGCAGGAGGCAGAGTAGTTTAATGGTTAGAGATGAATCAGTAACATGGAAATTTTTTTACCAAAAAGCTAGTGTTTTTGCTGTATAAAGAGAACCAAATTCTTAATTTTGGTTAAAGTTGAGCTTAGACAGCAAATACCATTTATACTTTAAAATAGTTAAAATACCTCTAAAACAGTAGTTTAATTTCACTTACGAGATAAAAAATGATAATTGATTGGCTGTTTAGGCTATTTAGATTAGTCTTATGGCTTCGGCAAATGTATGGAATCGCTTAGATAAAAACACACAACGTCAAATCATTGAGACAATTATAAAAGCATTTGAAGATTTATTTCGTGCCTATTATAGAGACTGGAAAAATCAAAGGTAGTAATTAGTAATCAGTAAATAATGAGCAGCTTTAAAGAATTTATAGATAAAAATAAGGATTCATCCACTAAGAATTTGCCAGAGTCTGATACATCGCTTTCAGCCATTACAAATTCTTTAACATTATTAGCTGTAGCACTACTTAAAACACCTGTAGGAATACTTAAATTATCTATACTCCTAGTAAGTAAACCTATTAAAGGTTCTGCTGAATTCTTTTTAAAAATTTTTATAATTTATAGTAAAGCAAAAACTGAATATAATGATACTCAAAAAAATTCATCCAAGTATCAACCGAGTATTGCTGAAAAAAATAATTTAGACAAAAAAATAAAAGAGTTAAATGCTTTAAAAACTATAGAAAAATATATCAATTTAGCTAATATTAATTTTAACAACGGCTCTAGAATTGTCCGCAGCTATTTTTCTAGTGATGTTTCAGTAAGTCAACTCGAAGCTTTTAACGAATTAGAAAAAGGACTTAATTTAATTAAAGAAGGCATTACTTTGTCTACAGCCGATAGCTCAAAATATAAAGAAGCATTTACTTATTTTGAAACAGCGCATGTTCATCTTGAAGGCGCTATTAGATTGGCTGTAGTCAGCAGATATACAAATGGTGGAAATACACCAGGAGGCGGAGACAATAATTTTGGAGGGCGGGGTGGTAATCGTGGTCAAGGAAGGCGGGGTAGTGGTTTTGGTAACGAAGGGGGAGGTTTTGGTAATGGAGGGAATAGTGGAGGAAGCGGTTTTGATGGCTATTTCCCTGATGATGATGATCCATTTAAATACTTTAAAATTTTTCTAAGGTGGGTTGTTGACATTATCGATTCAAAAAGTGCATTAGTAAAAGACGCAATTACTGACATACACAAGACTACAATTACTAATTTGTTTACTTCAATATCAACAGTTTTTAGTAGAATTTCCGTATCTTTATATGGCAAAATCACTCAATTAGTAAATGAAGATGATTTAGCGACAAAAAGTGAAGAAGATATTGATAAAGCTACACAAATAGCAAATTTCACAGAGATAGCACTTAAAATTGCAGAAGATACCAAGAAAATTACAGAGTTATTAAACGAGTCTGCAAATAAAAATTCAGCTTTTTCAGTTCTGATTGGAGAGTTTAAAGGAGAAATGAATATAACTAGCAATCAACGTGAAGTTTCAGTAGGTGCTTGTATAAAGAGTAATATTAATCACCTTCAGGGTGATAATAACAAAGTAGATCAAGGTGAAAATAACCAACAAAGGGTAAGCAACAAAACATCTAACTTCAACCAGCAAAATGCTCAATTCGGTGGTGGTCTAGTCAATGCCGACACCGTAACCGCACACCAAATCGGCGGCAACATCACCAACTATAACCCTGAGCAAAAGCAGAACCTCGCCCAAGCCGCAGCAGAAATTCAGCAGCTTCTCAACCAACTAAGCCAATCATACCCCACTGCAACAACATCACAGAAAATGAGCGTTGTGGCTAAGGCTGTGGATGAGATTGAGAGTGACCCAACACTGAAAGCACGGGTGATAGGTGCGTTGAAGGCTGGCGGAACAGAGGCGTTTAAGGAGTTAATCGACAATCCTCTAGTGAATATTCTGTTGGCTTCAATCGAGGGGTGGCAGGAGGTAGAATAATTCGCAATTCGCAACTCGCAATTAAGAACACCGTGACAGGTTAAGAGAGAATTTACATCTATTGAGAGAAAAATAAGGGTGATATTATTTACGGTAACAAGCTTAGTCCTGTTAACCCTAATCCATGCCGGACTCCCAAGAACCGAAGCAGACCAACACTAACAGCTTACCCAACTCTCAGTTTGGCGGCGGGTTAATTAATGCTGAGAATGTAAATGCGGGGCAGATAGGCGGCAATGTATACAACATTCACTTTGGACAGCAGACAAGCGCACCGACTCATCAGAATACCCAGCAGCAGAGAATTCTGATTCTAGCAGCAATCCCTCATGGGTTACGTTTGGATCGAGAAATCAGGGAAATTGAACAAGCCATACGACGAGCCACAAGAAGGGATTTGTTTGAGATTCGGATTAGGACTGCGGTACGTCCTCAAGATATTCGTAGAGCGATCGCAGAAGAACGCCCTTGTATTGTTCATTTTTGCGGACATGGCTCGGAAGATGGCAGTTTGTTGCTAGAAGACGATGGCGGGAACAACAAACCCGTTCCACCAGAAGGATTGGCATCACTGTTTAAGTTACACGCCGATTATATCAACTGCGTATTACTCAATGCTTGCTACTCAGCTAAACCAGCCCATGCAATTAGCCAACATATTAACTATGCAATTGGCATGAACCAGCCAATTGGTGACAAAGCTGCAATTGCATTTGCTCAAGGGTTTTATGATGGATTGGGTTACGAAAATTCAGAAACTCAAGATGTATTCCAAAGGGCTTTTAGCGAAGGTTTAGTTGCCATTCAAATGGAAGACATTTCACAGGGGAAAATACCAGTTTTAAAAGACAAACTTTCTTATATTGAAAATTCTATATCAAAAACAGACATATATGTTGAACGACCTCCAAAAGAGCAAAACTGTTATAACGCAATTGTGCAGCCAGGGGCTTTGATTAGAATTAAAGCTTCTCAAGGAATGGGTAAAACACTACTGTTGGAGAAAGTACTAGACTATGCTAGAGAACAAGGCTATCAAACAGCAAAATTAGATTTAAAACATGCTGACAAGCATATCCTTACTGATTTAAAAACGTTCCTACAGTGGTTATGTGTTGATGTCTCTGATAGCTTAGAATTATCACCTCAATTAGATAAATACTGGCAAGATATTTACAGTTTAAATAAAAACTGTACTCGTTATTTTCAAAAATATTTACTATCTATTAACAATAGCCCTTTAGTTTTTGCTATTGATAATTTTGAGCGTGTGTTTGAATGTTCAGACCTTTTCCCCCAATTCTGTTTACTACTGCGTAGTTGGTATGAAACGGCTAAACAAGGAGATAAGACTGGTAATATCTGGAAGAAATTGCGTTTGGTAATAGTTCATTCCACTGAAAAATATCCTGATTTAGACACGAATCACTCACCATTTAATGTAGGTGTAACGATTGAATTACCCGAATTTGATTTGCAGCAAGTGCAAAACCTCGCCAAGCAGTACGGGTTGGCAGAGCAAGACTTGAGTGAGGTAGTAAGCTTAATTGGGGGACATCCTTATCTGGTGCAACTGGCGATAACTACGTTAAGCTCCGCTAACGCACACCTCAAAAGTCAGGAGACGAGGTTAGAAGAACTGTTGAGGCTTGCACCAACAGAACAAGGAATTTTCAGTGACCACCTGCGACAACAATTGTGGCATTTACAACACAATTCTCAGCTTGAGGCAGGGTATAAAAGAGTAGTGATGACAAATGCGCCTGTCAGATTAGATACTGAAGTGGCGTTTAAATTGCACAGCTTGGGCTTAGTCAAACTTTCCAGTAATGATTGCATTCCTAGCTGTGATTTATATCGTCAGTATTTTTCAACTCGTTTGGGGTAGGTGAATCGTGGTTGACCAATACATATTTTCTGGAAGTCTACCTGAAAATGCCAGTACCTACGTCACAAGAGAAGCTGATGCACAGTTATATGAAGGACTAAAAGCGGGAAAGTTTTGTTATGTACTGAATTCGCGCCAAAGTGGTAAGTCTAGCTTGCGTGTGCGAACCATGCAGCGATTGAGAGAAGATGACGTACAGTGTGCAGCAGTTGACCTTTCCGCTGGTGGAATTCAGAATGTCCCTCCCGAACAATGGTATGCAGATTTAATCGACACGCTCATTGACACCTTTGAATTAGATTTAGATTTTAGTAACTGGTGGAAAGCGAATCAGTTAAATTCATTGGTAACAAGATTCCGCAAGTTTTTGGAAGAAATATTACTGATTGAAGTTAGAGAAAATATCGTCATCTTTATTGATGAAATCGATAGCGTACTTAGTCTGAATTTTCCTACAGATGACTTTTTTGCATTGATTCGTGCCTGTTATAACAAGCGAGTCGATAATCCTGCATATAACCGCCTCACATTTTGTTTACTTGGTGTAGCATCACCTAGTAATTTGATTGAAGATAAACAGCGCACCCCGTTTAACATTGGTCAAGCAATCTCTCTCAAGGGTTTTCAGTTGCATGAAGTTGAACCATTAGAAAAGGGTTTGTATGGTAAATTCAGTAATCCCCATACAGTAATACAAGAGATTTTGCAGTGGACTGGGGGGCAACCGTTTCTGACTCAAAAGCTGTGTCAGTTCATGGTTGAGAAATCACAGCAAGAACATCCCCGTTCAGTAGAGCAAGTTGTTAGATCACGGATTATCGAAAACTGGGAATCCCTTGATGAGCCTGAGCATTTACGAACGATTCAAGCCAGGATTTTGCGGGATGAACAACGGGCAGGGTATTTACTAGAACTGTATCAGCAAATACGACTGGCCCAGGAGCGATCACTCTTTATAATAGCAGATGAAACATTGGAACAAAGTGATTTACAGCTTTCAGGATTGGTTGTCAGACAGGAAGGTAAGCTGAGAATTTATAACCAGATTTATCGGGAAATATTTGATTTAAATTGGATTGAAACTCAATTAGATAATTTACGTCCATATGCCGAGAATTTTCGGGCTTGGATGACTTCTACGGGCAAGGATGAATCTCGATTGTTACGTGGTCAGGCTTTGCAGGATGCTAAACAATGGAGTTTAAATAAGAGTTTGAGCTATCAAGATCAGCAGTTTCTAGCTGCCAGCGAAGGGAAGGAAATTAGAGAGAAAAATGCAGCAGCCGACAAAGAAGCGGAGTTGGAAAGAGAGAGACAGGATAAGGAGGCAGCAGAGGAAAGAAATCAATTGCTTAGTAAGGCTAATAAGAAAGCTCAACGGCAAATTGGTATTGGAATTGTTGTTTTGATTGTAACTGTGGTAGGAGCAGCAATTTTAGGTGCATCAGCACACAAACAAGTTAATGAAACTAAAGAAGAAGTCTCAGCTGTTCAAAAACTAAATAAACTGGCTGGAGAATTACAAGGCAAGGAAAACTCTTACTCAAAAGATATTAAATTTAGTTCAAATGAGGCTTTAAGACTGTCTGCTTTATCTTTTAATGTCAATAATCATCAACTTAAACAAGCATTAGTATTTGCTATTAGGTCAAAAGTATATCAACAGCTAAAAAAGCTTAAAGAATCAGAACAAGAAATTGAGCAAAGTAAGGTATTGCTGAAAAAAGCAGGAGAAGAAATTCAGCAAAGTAAAAAATTTTTAGATAAAGCAGATCGCAAGTACTTAGACTCAAGTCAAGGCTTACAGATTCAGGTATTATTTCAGGAATTTCAAGGTGATTTACTAATTCAAAATAAACAAATTAAAAAAGCTATAGAGTCTTATAGTAAAGCTTTTAAAATATTAAAAACTCATCCAAATGAAACTGATTTTACCAAAGATAGTCAGTTGCTCACAAGCGAAAATATTGAATATTTTCATCGTGATTTAATCAATTTAATTGCAAAAAATAAAACTGAAGTAAAATTGAGAGAGCAGGTTAAAAAATCTCTTACCGAACATTTATATGCTGAACTTAAATATTATTTAAAGGCTAAAAATTGGAGGGCGGCTGATTTCAAAACATTCCAACTCATGTATAATATTGCTAAGGTAGAAGAAGGAGAATATTTAGGTTTAAGCTATATTAATAGTTTCTCTTGTTCAGACCTACAGAAAATAGACCAGCTTTGGATCAGCAATTCAGACAACCGTTTTGGCTTTAGTGTCCAGAAGGAAATATGGATTAACACTAAGAATAGACTAGGGATAAAACCAGAAGACTGGACATACAAAGATACAAAAAATTATCGTCGGTTCGTTAAGACAGTTGGATGGTATGATGAAAATGGAACTTTTGACAATCAAGCAAGAGATCACCGAGAGTATTGGGTGTATGGTAGCGAACTAATTGAGCGTATAGAAGGAAAGAACTCAGGGATTAGAGGTAGCTTACCCTCTGGGATTGGGACATACCGTCGCGTTATTGTGTATCCGGATAAATGGGGCGTGGAGGCGGAAATAGAGAGTGGTTTTCTCGCGTTACGACTTGTAAAGTGTAACTTATAATGATTTCAGAAGTTTGTAAACATTCATCACAGCACCCTTTTCCACGCAATAATCAACATTTCATCAACCCGATACTTGGCACTAGTGGCTAATAGCAATTCGCCTGAATAAATTTCTCTGCTACCTAATGTACCTCCGTACTCTCGGTTACTCGCTGCTTATTCCAAGGTAAACCTATCTGTCCAGGTGAAGACTTTCTAGTAGGTCACGTTTTGGGCAAGGCATTGTATTTTTTACTATTTTACTGACCCAGCAGTTAAAAATTTTACCCCTAAAAACCCAAAAGTTGTCACTATTCTTGCTACTCCGAAGCGATAGCTTCACTCGACCATTTCAGGATTTTGGACAGATACAGAACCCCACTCCTGCATCGGATACCGCCGCATCATCTCCTGCAATTCCACCGCCTTCCCATCCGCCGTATAAACCACAACACCCGACATCGCCAGCACAATCCGCTCTCGCCTTGCCCAACTAAACCAAGCGCTGACATCGGAACTAACGGCATTTTTTCCCTTAGCCCCACTCTTGCACGAATTGATAAACAAGCCCGTGGGATTTTCACACCATCCCTCTTGTACTGCCTCTTTGACACGAGCGATCGCTCCGGTGACATTCGCCCAATGTTTCTTGACCACACCTAAACAAGGCTGTGGGTTAATTCGCAGTCGCCGTAATTCCGTACAAATCTCTGCAATCTCACCTTTGCTTGGCTTACCCCCTGGCGCGTCAAACTGACCTTCATTAGTATCTATCTCCGAGGCTAAGTCATCCTGCTGTGACTCCTCAACATACTGAAGGGCTGGCTCTGACACCCTGCGGGTTCGCCAGTCCCTCTTTGTTGAAACAACAAGACCGGGCTGGCTCACAATTGCGTCACTCGTTTTTTGCACATGGCTGTCGGCGGCGTCAGAAATGTCCTCATGAGGGCCTGTGTCGTTAGATGAGTAATCCAGTTCTGACTCATTAACGAAGTGGGTAACCAGATCTGGTTCCGAAATCTTGGTTTCTTCCACCTGATCATCCTTTTTTAGCTCAACAGCAGCGTGTTGTTGTGAGGCGAACTCTTTATTAGTGAACTCTTTGATCTGATCTGCTGGCAGTGAGCAGATCGATATGTCCAAATTGCTCACATCGATTTGCTGATTTTGACAAATCCGATTCCACAGGGCTTGAACGTTCTCGACGTTAACGGTGAACCAGTTAGCTTGATACCAAGTTTTTTCACTGTGACGACAAACATCAATCAACTTGAAATTATCCTTAAGGTTAGCGATCGCTCGTCTGATTGCGGATATTTTCAAGAAAGGCAGTGTTTGACCCCAGTCATTAAGTGTCTTCCAAAACCAGCGCCTACCATCAGCTTTGATGTGCTTGGAAATTTGACAATAGTAATGAATCTGCTGGAGTATTACCGCTTCTTCTAAACCAATCTCGGAGGCCAGTAATGGCGGAACCAACAGAGGGGATTCGGGGGTTATTAACTTGCTAGTCATGTTTTTATGTGTATTTGAAGTGATTTAAATTGTTTAAAACGGCACATCTTCATCGGGGCTTTCTGCCCAGAAGCGTCTGAGCATCTCTTGTTTGGCTAATTGAAGTTCTCGCTTCTCCTCTGGCGACACTTCACCTATCAAACGCTCTACCTCAGCCTGTTGCTTCTGCTTCAGCTGCTCGGTGGTGACAGCAGGTAAGGCTAATGGCTCATCTTTGGCGGATGGTCGAAAGTTGCGGCGACGGAACAGAAAGCGGAAATGGCGTTTATCTTGTGACGGCAGCGATCTCCAAACTTCGGCATCCCAACCAGGAGGGATAGAATTAGATGATGGAGGTAACAGCGTTTGGACTTGTGCTTGAAGAGAGGCGATCGCTCGACCTTGTTCCTCGATCACCTTGTTCTGCTGTGCCACTTTTTCCAAAAGTTGGGCGAGTAGTTCTGAGTTTTGGGGGGCTAACTCAGCCTCACGGGTTTTAAATGCAAAGTAATTTTGGGCTGCTGCTATCTCCGGTTTTCGCGGATCGCCGTTCATTGCCACCAAGTAACAGCCGTGCCGTGATAGCTGATAATCTTTCAGCACTTCTCGAAATGCCTGGGATGCTCCAATTTGCGCCATTTGGACGGCATCGACCAGATGGTGAGATGGATCTATGCCTGAATTTCTAGCACTGATTTTCGCTCTTTCAACAGTGTCCTTAATTCGTTTCCAAGTTTGATAACCCAGCAAGGTTAACAATTCGGTGGCTGACCAAAACTCATTACCCTGTTCATCAACTTTCTTGATTTGCTCAAAAGGGCTATCAGTGGCTTGATTTGATGTGATAAGATTCATAAACTCTCCGTTTTGGCGCATGAAAATCTCACCCAACGCTCACGCAGGGTTTCGGACATTTGTAAAAGGTGGTCTAAAAAATCACAATGTACGGTCTACAACAGTCGTAAATCGGTTTTGAAATACCTGTCAGTCTTTTTCGGGCGGTTTTTCCAATGCTCCCAAGCCACCCAAACCTCCGACCCCAAATCCTCAATGACTTCACCTCTTTTTGGGTATAAAGCACAGTAGATATCAGCGTGAGCAACGATAGAACCTAATCTAATCTCGTTAGAACAAGCAGACTCGGCAGGGGTTTCGTCAGGAACCAACGGTTCCTCAGTTTCGGAAGATGCCGTTTTCTCCAATGCAGCAATTAGCTCCTTCTCTTCGGTGGTCAACTCCGCCCAGTAGTCGTTTTTGATAACCTCATACTCCGTAGCCACTTCTAAATAATCCCACCAGCTACACTCAGGCTTGGACAGCACAACCCGAATATCGCTAACTGCTTGGGGTAACAGTTGCAATTGTTCGGCTCGATATGCGATCGCGCTTTGGGTTGGTTCACTGCCCAGGATGATTGCAGCAGCTTCCAATGCTTTGGTATTGTTCATGGTATTGGCCAAGTTACCCAAAGCAATACCCATCAGCCGCAAGCACTCCTGAGCGTTTTCTTTTGGTGGTTCTTGGGCAAGCGATCGCAAATCAATCGTTTGGTCTAAGGCTTGCTTGACTTGTTTGTTTAGTGCTTTGGTTGCCTGTTTAGTGTAAGTATTGCTCCATTCCTGAGCAGGGCGTTCTTCTACAGCACGTTCCAATTCCTGAATACGTTTTTGTAATCTCTGGTTCTCCAGTTCTAACTGCCTCAGTCCTTCCAACTCGAAAAGCCGATGCTGTAATTGAATATTTTCTTGTTTTTGCTGCTGAAACAGTTGTTGCAAAGCGGTCAGTTGTTCTTGTACCTGTTGTTGGGCTTGGGCTGTTGCCTCCGAGAATAAGCCAATTCTCAAATCCTGTTCCAGTCGCTCAAGTTCTTGCTGATGCTGCTGTTTGAGTTGTGCAACAGCAAGGGCGTACTCTTTGGGGTAAGTCCGTTCTGTATTGATTCTTCGGTAGCCACCCCAGGCGGATAACTCACGCTGGCAGTATTGCTCGAAAGATTTGTAACCAGCTTCACGGTAAAGCTGTTGAGAACGCATCTGGAGTATTTCATCGACTGCCTGCCACTCGAAGTGGTCAATGGCAGTGAAAGTTTCTTTGATGCTGCTGTTGAGTTCAGTGAAAAGGGAAGCTGATATTTTTTCGCGGTTTAGTGTCAGCATAACTGTTGCCCATTAAGGATTGAGCATCGATCAATTTTGTTTACAAAATCGTCAAAACGTTTGCCAGCACTCTTACTTACCAAGATTGTTTGTCTACTGTTACTAGCGATTATATGGCATCATAAAATTACGCATCATGATTTAAAAATCTTTGACGCGCCTGACAATGTAAACAATAAGGGCGATCACTTCGATAAAGATTAGTGGAGGCGGTCGCTTTTATTGTCTAGTACCTATAGAATATAAAATCTGTTAGATTATGGCAAGTGCTGGTAGACAAAAAATTATTATGTTGGATACAAAATACGTTGCTTCTATTTACTGGGATAAAGAACTGGGTGAACGCCTGAAAGCTTTACGAGGAAGTAATTCTGTCCGTTCAATTTCTGAAAAAACAGCCCTGCTTGGAGAGCGGATATCTCATCAATACATTCATATGCTTGAAGACCCCCAAAGATATGAGAATTCAGCTTCTACGGTATCTTTTCCAAAAATCTCTGTTCTCCTCAAAGCGTTGGACAGCAGTATTGAGGAGTTTCTTAGTACGGCAGTAACAATTGTGTCTATTACCCCTTGACATTTGTCTGGTGACAGTAGACAATAGAGTTAACAAAACAAAAGACGACCGCCCGTCCTGAGAAAACAGCGATCGCCTTCTGTCCCTAAAAAGGTGAACTCTATTATGAACTACTTGGCTTATTCACAGCAAGCACCCAAAAGCTTCATCTGCGACGCAATAGACGAACAAGACTTAGCCCAGGCTGAATTTTACAGTTACATAGAAGCCCAAGCGCAAGCTGTAGCACCTGAAGAATACACCAGCGTTGAAATCGATTTCTACCACCATGAGATTTACGCCAACGGTCAACTCATAGCCCAAATCACCTACGACCACAACGACTTTGTAACCCAGCCCTGGTTAGTAATGGTCAATGAGAAAGAAGAATTCCAAGCTAACACCTGGGCGAAGTGCTACCGCTACATCTGCACACATTACAAGGATGGTTCATTACCAGTTCAGGAACCAGAAACCCCAGCCGCTACAACGGGGAACGAAATCATGGCGCAGATTTTCAACGAATGCGAAAACCTTGGGTTGGAGTTACTGGAAGATGGCATTTACAGAGGCGACGAGAAGCTGGGACAAGTAGGACAGACTAACGGTAATTGGTGGTTTATACGTGCAGATGACGCTCATCAACAGCAAGTCTTTTGTGGCTCAGTATCAGACGCAGTTTGGTGGATTTCAAGGGCGGACTTTCCAGGCTGTGCAGACGTTCTTGATGAATACTTGCAATACCGAACGCTTGAGCAAATGCCTTCTTTGGAACTGAAGGACTTGCTCTCTTGTGCGGAGTTAGTCACAGCGTAAACAAGAATCCAGGAGTCAGTGTAATTTCTTTTCTGACTCCTGACTTCTTCTCCAATCATTCACTAACTAAAACAATGAAACCAACAATATCAATTCCACAGAGCTGGCAGTACCCCCGTTTTACCTTTGGGCAAAGAACTGAACGCGGCGCAATCATTGGCATGAAGTACTACGACGAAGACACATATCTAGCTGATGAATACGGTGCAGGGTGGCGTTATATTTTGCTGCCTGATAAGAATTATGAAGACGAAGAACACCGTGTTGAAGATGAATTAGAACTACTCACTCCACAGGAATTAAAGACGCAAATAGAGGCTGAAATCAGCAACCATTTGCGCCAAATTCAATCACTGAAACACGAATTAAAAGCAATGGGCGTAAGTGTTGTGTCAACTGAATCTACTGCCCAAACAAAGCCAGGAGTCCAGGAACAGTATCAATCTTCAATCTCTCCCCCGCAATTGGACAAATTGATTGATGCTGCAAAATTCATCCTCAAAGAGATTGCCAAACACCCAGATTATCTAGCACTTGATTATCAGCCTGATTTAACTGTTGGTGATGCCCAAACTGCACTCTCTTATTTGCAAACAGGGCTAGAGGACACCCAAAAGTTTGACATCACATCGAACATTTTTCCCTAACACAAGCTTTGCCATTCATTACAAGACAACCACTTCACATAAACCGTAGAAACTCAAAATCATGGAAACAATCAAAGTCAATAACAGCGTTTTTCTCATTCCTCCGTCGCAACCAAAACTCCAAGCCAACTGTGCCAAAGAATATGGGCAATTTCTTCTTGATTGTCTTCCAAAACTAACAATTCTAGAAGCTCAACAAGGGGGATACCTCAAAGGTAATAAAGCTGATTTTGCGATTGCAATCTCACGCCCAGACCGCTTACTCACCATCAACGAAAACTTCACCAACGAACCATTCACCGAACTGTGGGTAATTCCGGTTGCTGGTGAGCTGAAGGAACAATTCAAAGGCCCTGCTTCTATGCTGTTGTGCTTTCTGATGCACCGCCGCAGTAAGGACAGTTTCGCTAGCCTGTACAACCATTTCGCTCACCGTGCGTTTCAAGACTGGTGCGAACAGGGAATGCCAGGTGATCCTAAAGAGTTTTGTTATGAGGCGATCGCTAGTGTATTACGAAACTATATCTTCTGTGCGGAATTCCAAAAGGTTGATGGTGCAAAGGGGTCGTACTGGTTTATTCAATGGTCATATCGTCGCTCTCAGTCTGACTTTGAGAATGACGCACTCGAAGCCGCTCAAATGATTCGTAGTGGTGCGGAGAGCGGGGCGACACTGCACTGGGTAACAAACGAAACTTACGAGCGTTGGGCATTGAATGCAGAGAATGTACCTGTATTACCTGCTGTTTCAGAAGCAGAGGCACGAGCATCATTGCAACCGCAGAATCAGGCAGTTGTACCCAGCAGGAAAAGGTAATTAAGGACACGCATTGGCGATTCATCAAAACAGAACTCAGGAGTCAGAATTCAGTATCTATTTTGTATGAATGGTGGATAAATAAACTAGCTTAAACTCCACCAATTAATTCTGATTTCTGGATTCTGGCTTCTTCTTCAATGAGTCGCCGCTACAAAATAACAATCCTATTTTTATGGAAATGGGGGTTTATTTATGAGTCTCAAATGGACTGAACTAGAAATAACAACTCTGTATGAGATGGCAGAAATGTACACTCCAGAACAAATAGTTTTTCGGCTCAAAAAACGAGATTATCAACGTACAGTATCAGCAGTTAAAAGTAAATTGCATTCTTTGGGGTATTCTACTCGCCCAGTTCTCGATAATTATAGTTACAGCGAAATTGCAAAACACCTTTGCTTACATTCAAGCACTGTTCTTTATTGGGTGAGGCAAGGTTGGTTAAAAGCCAAAAAGCGTTGTACCATAAAAGTAGAAACTATGATTGACCATGACCGCTTGTTCAAAGAACTAATCTCTACTTTCTTCATGGAGTTTTTAGATTTATTTCTGCCTCAAGTAGCTAGTCAAATAGACCGAGATTCTATTCAGTTTTTACCCCAGGAAGTGTTTACCGATGTCACCTCTGGAGAAAGGAAGGAAATTGATTTGCTGGCTCAGGTGCGTTACCAAGGGCAGGAAACCTGTTTTTTAATCCATCTTGAGAATCAGTCTTATACTGAGAAAGTATTTGCCAAACGGATGTTTAAGTATTTTGCACGGTTGCATGAGAAGTACGACTTACCAATCTATCCAGTTGTTATTTTTTCTTTTGATGAACCGAAACGTCCTGAGCCTCAAATTTACCGCGTGACTTTTCCTGATTTAAATGTTCTGGAATTTCAGTTTGCAGCGATTCAATTAAATAGAATTAGTTGGCGGGATTTTTTAACCCAACCAAATCCAGTGGCAGCAGCGTTGATGTCGAAAATGAATATTCCTAAGCAAGAACGTCCACATGTAAAGGCGGAATGTTTGCGATTGCTGGCAACGCTAAAATTAGACCCAGCCCGTAGCAGCTTGATTTCTGGGTTTGTTGATACGTATTTGCGACTGGATGCAGCCGAAGAGCAAGCTTTTCAAGCCGCTATCGATACAATGGGATTAACACAGCAGGAGGAAGTTATGGAGATTGTTACTAGTTGGGGAGAAAAAGCTGCCCAAAAAACAAGAGAAGAGATTGCACTAAATTTGCTCACTAGAGGAATGATTGTGCAAGAAATTGCACAAATCACGGGTTTAACAGTAGAGCGAGTTATTCAGCTACAAGCACAGTTAACTCAAGAGAATTAATGTGCCTGGGACATTACCTATCACAGGGTGAGGCGATCTCATCAAGAAGTTAAATACTGTCCAATAGATGATTGTTGGCGGCGCAGAGCAGTCATTGCTTGCTGCTGAATTTGACGAACTCGCTCTCGACTAACATTGAGCTTTTCCCCAATCTGAGCCAAACTTCGCTCTTGATTATCCAATAGCCCAAAGCGCAAAATTAATACTTCGCGCTGCACTGGTTTGAGTGACGCTAACAAATCACTTAAGTCTTGGCGCAACATTTCTTGAGTGATGAGTTCATTTGGTGAAATACCCTCATCTGCTAGAAGTTCGCTCAGTTCTGTATCTTGATTATCACCTATCTTCAAATCTAGAGAAATTGTCCCACTAGCAACTTTGAGGTATTCTCGAATTTGGCTTGGTTCCATCTCCAATTTCTGAGCAATTTCTGTGAGAGTAGCACGACGACCGAGCGTTTGAAACAATTCTCGCTGTACTTTTTTGATTTGAGTAAGTTTCTCGTTAACGTGAATCGGTAAGCGAACTGTGCGAGATTTAAGGGCGATCGCTCTGGTGATTGCTTGGCTGATCCACCAGTACGCGTAAGTTGATAATTTGTAGCCTCGGTTGGGGTCAAATTTCTCCACGCCCCTTTGTCTTACTACCGCAGCATTTTCAAGAACGTCAGCGCACCTTGCAAGAGAGAATCTCATTCATAAGTAGCCGTGCAAAATAAATTATTTAGTTAAGAAAGGGAACAGGGAACAGGGAAAAAATACAGATTTATGCATAAGTACTTAAATTCAAGCAATTTTCAACTGTCATGGTGAGTGCCACATTTAGGGCAATCCCATTCACGAATATTCAACGGCAGTTTCTCAACGATGTGCCCACACGCAGCACATCGCTTAGAACTGGGAAACCATCGATGAACAAATCGATGAACTTTTTAATCTAATGATGAGTGATACCATTACCGCCCCCACAGAGCGTACATTTGACGTTGAACAGTGGGTTCGCTTTTCACCTGAATTAGCAACTGTCCTCAAGCTTTCTAAGATTGGTGAGATTGAAGTTATCTTGCACCGACAAATTCCTTTATGTTTTGAGATTAAACAAGCAACTATTCTCAAGAAAGCTGATGGTTGGTATGTCAGCTTTTCTTTAGAAGATAAAACTGTACCTGCTACATTGCCTGTTTGACCGACTACAAGCAAAATTACATAAAATTGTCATTTCAATAAAGTGAGTTGAAATGCCCGTAACGAGGGACAATAAAAATCAGACATTATAAAACCAGACGAAACTAATCTTGTGTCTGATTAATTAGGGAGTAACACAAATGACTCTCTCGGTTGTCCACATAAACAAGTACCGCAAGGCGATCGCTTCTCTTAGTGCAGTGCAGGCAGAGGCGAAGTTGATTGCGCTATGGTTGGATGGAAAAGCCGATTCATCTGTCACCGCATATCGGCGTTACACTAAGCGGTTCCTGGATTTTTTGGACAAGCCCCTCAAAAAAGTAACTTATGAAGATTTGGTAGAATACAATACACAATTTCAAGGACAAGCTGACAGCACGCGGCGAATACACATTGCCGCCGTCAAAAGTCTCATTAGTTTTGCTCATAAAATTGGATATATCCCTTTTAATGTTGGTATGGCAATAAAATTGGGAGAGATACCAGACGTAATCAACGAACGTTATCTTGATGAAGCAGATATTAAATTAATGGTACGGGCAGCCCAAAAGCATATTGAGCTTGCAAAAACCCAAAAACGACGACAAACAGCTAAAAGAAATTTACTGATCATCAAGCTGCTGTACCAGGCAGGACTTAGGGCTAACGAAATTTGTCAGCTAACTTGGGCAGATTTAACACCGAGAAATGACAGTGGTCAGGTGTATGTGCGTTCTTCTAAGGGCAATAAAAACCGTACAATTCTGATTAAGCCAAAACTGTGGAACGAACTGATGGAGTTTAGGGGAGATGCTCATGCCACAGATGCAGTTTTCTCCAGTCAAAAGGGTGGACACCTGGAGCGCCAGAATATACACCCGATTGTGAAGGCGATCGCTGCTGATGCGGGGCTAAGTGATAAAGTGTCAGCTCACTGGTTGCGTCATGCTCATGGGTCACATGCAATCGAGCGAGGGACTAACCCTGTACTGGTGAAAGATACTTTAGGTCATTCTAATTTGGCGATTACTGATCGCTATCTTAAAGCTAGACCTAACGATAGCAGCGCTTTAAATTTGATGGATCTTTGATTAAAGCAAGCATTGCGATCGCCGCAAATTCTCGCGCACCCGCTCACAGCAATAGCTCTGTATTCCTCCAAGAAACGGAGAAATACAAATTCTCGCGCACCGGGATTCTTGCAAAACCCAGCTCTACGCCAAAACAAGGATTTGGGAATAGGGATATCAGTATTCTAAGTATTGCAAAACCTTAAGCCTTGATTTCTCTAAAATATGGTACAGCACCATGTTTGAAACTATACTAGCAGCTATTGTTGCTTCAAATTGGAGAGAGGTTAGGGACAGTTCCGATTTTAAATCGGAGCAGAGGCAATTCGTCTTTTTGGACGGATTCAGACAAATCAAAGGTTTCCGAGCTTGGGGTCAAGATGACCCCAACCTTGCTAAACGAGATTTCCCGTTTTGGAAACGAAGAAATAAAAGACAACACTAAGATTAGACCCAGCGCGAATGCAGTTGATTTCTGGGTTTGTAGATACGTATTTGCGTTTGGATGTCACAGAAGAACAAGCCTTTCAAGCGGTTGTCGATACAATGGGGTTAGCAGAGCGGGAAGAAGTTATGGAAATTGTCACCAGTTGGGGAGAAAAAGCCGCATTAGCCGAACGACGAGAAATAATTGCGGGGCTTTTGAAGGTAAGGTTTGGAAATTTAGATGCCCAGTTAGAAGAGATTATTCCTCAGTTGATGGAGTTATCTAGAGAAGAATATCTGAGTTTACTTTTACAGGCTGACCGTGAGCAATTATTATTGCAGTTTCGGGGACAATCTTAAATGATGCTGGATGGGGACAATTTATAACCATACTTTCAAACAAAGCCGCAAAGCTCGCCATGGGGATACTGCCTGGTGGCAGACTTTGCGAGAATGCTGGTTTAAAAGTAATAGCTATAAACCCTAACGGTACTAGTCGGGAATGTTCTAATTGTGGTCAAAAAGTAAAGAAGCCCCTGTCTCAAAGAATACACAATTGTCCCAGTTGTAAGGTCATTTTGTGCAGGGATCTGAATGCTTCTATAAACATAAAGGCGTGTGTCCCACACGCCTTTAAAGCTCAATTAATGTCTTCATTGAAGAGTCGTTGAGAAGCCCACACTCACCCTGAAAGGGGAGTGTGTGGAGTATGTCACCCATTAAGTATCAGGAAAACCCGTTAAAACTGAGAGCAAGCCAGAACAATCGCAGCCAGTTGAGACAAAGCCGGATTTACCACCTAGCAGGCAGGGGAAGAAAGCGATCGCAGGACATTTCGACCCAGCAGTGTCAAAACAGCTTAAGCAATTGGCTTTGGAGCAAGATACAACTGTGCAAGCCTTACTAGCTGAGGCTTTGAATGGTTTGTTTGAGAAATACGACAAAAAGCCGATTGCGTAAGCAACCACCAGCATCAGCCAAGGTTCACACAAAAAATATCATCAGTACAGCAAAAACACTGTTGGCTGCAAAAGTTACAGCCAAAGAAAATTGATACAGAAAGTTTTGAGGTGTCACTGATGAGTAATAAGAACAACGGAGCAGAAGCAGCAGGGTATGCAGCGACCGGAGCAGCAGGCGGATGGGGACTTGCGGCAGTAGTAGGGAACATGGGCTTGGCAGGGGCTTTTGGTGGCATTGCTATCGGCGCGGCTCCAGTCATCGCTGCTGGCGCTGTCGTAGGGTTGGCGGCGTATGGAATCAAGAAAGCTCTTGATGATTAATTTTTGGATGCGCCTAGTCAGCGTAACGTTACGGTAACTATGAGAAAGCCGCGTATCAGAGCGCGGCTGTCCTATCAGTAGCAAAAGGTACTTTCCTCATTATTACGCCGCCGCAGTGCAATGGGCATACAGCTAGCTTTACGAGCGTTTGCCTGATGCCCTCCCAGCGCGATCGCCAGGGATAAAACTTAGCTAACCAAAGAAAAGAAAATATTGGAAAATTTTTGTATCATAGCCAAACATTTTTTATTAAAAAGCTTCAGGCTTTTTCCTTTTACTGGACTTCTCGCCACAACCCCGCTAGTCCACCTATAACCTAATCAGGACTTACGCAACTGGCACAGGCGAGCGCTAAATTTGAGTACAAATGTATTGAATAATGGAGGCAACTGGCAGAGGGCGATCGCATTTATATAAGACATATGTACTAGCAAAGATGGGCTTA
>JAESGP010000182.1_pt1 | contig 20170 bp, 18 predicted proteins | sample 9269741 | NCBI WGS metagenome assembly JAESGP01 (sample SAMN15720684, study PRJNA650882) | algae metagenome | isolation source: Desmonostoc vinosum HA7617-LM4 and co-occurring heterotrophs from cave wall | place: USA: Waikapalae cave, Hawaii | collected 2011-05-27
ATAGTTTGGTTCTAGAGCAAAGGACTAGCTACGCATCCTTTGGTAGGTCTTTAACTCTTGCCTCTAACGTAGTACACAAAGTACTTAGTCTGGTCAGATAGGCTTTTTCAAGCCCCCGCCTTTAGGCATGGGGTTTCTGACGTTTCTACAGTTCATCTACTTATCTAATAAGTATTATTAAACACTATAATTTGAGAAAAATATAGCTGAAAAACTTTAATCTCAATAAAAGTTAAAAAGCATTAGTTACTCACTGACATTTCAGAGCTTTTATACAGTTGAAGACTAATATGTAAGATGCGTCAGTTCGAGCTACCCTGAGCTTATCGCTAAAATATTCGTACTGAAATACCCTACTAACCAGCTACTAACTAGCTCCTATTTTCAAGTTAGACACCCATGCTAGTAGGTTGGGTTAAACGAAGTGAAACTCAACAAACACAGAAACAGAAATGCAGAGAGTTTTCACAATTTTTCATTCCCCAGGATTTCTTTCAACAATTCCTACTAAAACACTCACTAATGCTTCTAAATCATCAGGTAGCGAATAGATTGTCAGGTCTTCAGTGATGCGTTGAGATTTCACATCCAGCATTCCAAACCGCCAGACATCACCAATTGTGACTGCTCCATATAAAATGGTTTGTTCTTCAATTTGAGATAGTGCAATTAATTCTACCGCCAGTTGCGTAAATCCCCTGGTAATATCATCATTTTTGGCTTCTACAACTAACAAGCTTTGTTTTGCTCTTAATAAGTAATCAAGATTTCCTTTCAGCCATTTAGTTACTGAAAGTGGATATTCAATACGGAGTTGACAATTACAATAATATGTAGCAACTTCTAATAATATCGGTGCTACAAGAGTTTCTCTACGAGCAGTTTCACTTGTTAGGCTGACACGAGGGAGAGTGCGTTCAATGCGGTCTTTTAGTTCTTCTATTTTGTCGAGAACTTTTTGAGTTTTTGGTAACAATAATTTTGCTCGGATGAGAGTATAGCCAAATTCTGACAATATTTCCTCTGGCTCATAGCTCATTTCAAAATAGGAGCGAAAAGTATATTCTCTGTCTTCTTGAAGAAGTTTGGGTTTAGGCATACTTGACTCAACTCTATATTCATTCTAGCTATGCCCAGAAACTAGCTATCACGCTTTTAGTTTAGCATTTTATATCTTAAAGAAGTTTTGTTTTTTGTTCATCTGTGCAGTTTTTTGGAAAACAGCAATTTTTTTGCAAATTCATTTTATAAATTAGCTTGATTGCTTTTAACCTAGAAAATAACTGCCGATAAGACTCCTTTCACAGTAAAAATATGAAAATACTGATACTGAATGCTGGATCGAGTAGCCAAAAAAGTTGTCTATATGAAATAAATGAAACTCTACCAAACGAAGCACCCGAACCTCTTTGGCAAGGAAAAGTCAACTGGACTCAAGACCGGGGTGTGGCGGAAATTAAAGTAAAAACGATTACAGGTGCAACGCTGCAAGAAGAAATTTATGGCGACTCTCGGCAAGCACATGTGGCTTATATGCTTTACACTCTGACTCGTGGTGCTACTAAGGTAATCGGTCAGTTATCAGAGATTGATGTTGTGGGACATCGTGTGGTACATGGTGGACAAAATTACCGCAACAGTGTGATCATTACTGAGGAAGTAAAAAAAGCGATCGCCAGTCTATCAAACCTAGCTCCTGCACATAATCCAGCTGCTTTAGAAGGTATAGAAGCGATTGAGCAAAGCTTAGGCGAAGTTCCCCAGGTGGCAGTATTCGATACCGGATTTCACTCGACTTTACCTGATGCCGCCGCCATCTATCCCGGCCCCTATGAATGGGTTGAGCAAGGTATCCGTCGCTATGGGTTTCATGGTATCAGTCACCAATACTGTTCTGGGCGTGCCGCTACCATCCTGGGCCGAGATTTAGCATCTCTCAAATTAATTACATGCCATCTGGGTAACGGTTGCTCATTGGCAGCGATTAAAAATGGTCGTAGCATTGACACAACGATGGGATTTACTCCCCTCGATGGGTTAATGATGGGTAGTCGTTGCGGTTCTCTCGACCCAGGTATTCTAATTTATCTGTTGCGACAATCTCATTACTCTGCTGAAAGACTTGATTATGTATTAAATAAAGCTTCTGGTTTACGAGGAATTTCGGGAGTGTCCAGTGATGTACCGCAAGTCACCGAAGCGATCGCTCAAGGCAATTACCGCGCCCAACTAGCATGGGATATGTATGTACATCGCTTACGATCTGGCATTGGGGCAATGCTTGCCAGTTTGGGGGGATTAGATGCCTTAGTATTTACGGCTGGTGTAGGCGAAAAATCTCCCGGAATTCGCCAAGCTGCCTGTGAAGCCTTTGGATTTTTGGGAGTAAAAATTGACTCAGAAAAAAACCAGCATCACCCCGTAGATGAGGATATTGCTACTGCCGATTCAGCTGTACGGGTTTTAGTAATACACACTCAGGAAGATTGGGCCATCGCTCAACAATGTTCAGTAGTGCTGAATAAAAACCCATAACTAAAGTAGCGTCACCTGAAGGGAGCGCCCAGATGTAATTTCAATGACGATTAGCTTAGCCTGCAAGTGTGGGAAAAAATAACCGTATGTAGCTAGATAAAATAGCTTCGCCACCAAATAATGTAATTACAGCCCCTAAAGCGAGAAAAGGCCCAAAAGGTATTTTTTGCCCAAGTTTATGCCTCGATAACATCATGATGCTGCCACCAAATAATGCTCCCACAGCACAAGCGATAAAACCTGCTAAGAGTAAGTACCTCCAACCTAACCAAGCCCCCATCATCGCTGCTAATTTAGCATCACCCGCACCCATTGCGGCTTTGCCAAAGGCAATTGCACCTAAGATGGCGATCGCATCAAATAACCACAAACCTAAGACAGCACCACCTACCGCCCTCATGAGGTGATGCACTATTTCTATCCAACTACCAGAAAGCAAGCAGCCAAGCACCATTTGAAACACAATTCCCAATACCAACCCTGACTGAGTAAGTGGGTTGGGTAAGGTCATGGTATCTAGGTCAATCAGCGATAAAGCTAATAACCAGCTACAAAAAGCCCAGTAGCCTATTGTTAAAATTGAGACTTTAAATACTAAAAAAATCAGTAAAAATAACATGCCCGTCACCATCTCTACCACTGGATAGCGGACAGAAATTTTACTTTTGCAATAACGACATCGCCCTCTTAACTGTAACCAGCCAAATACTGGTACATTATCATAAGCTTTGAGTTGGTTTAGGCAATGGGGGCAGCGAGAAGGCGGCCAGAGAATTGACAAGCCAGCAGGTAGCCGATAAACAACTACATTGACAAAGCTACCAATAGATGCACCCAAAGCTAAGACAATCAGACTCGCCGGGACGACGATCAAAATGTCCACATAATTGTTTGTCATTTGTCATTTGTCATTTGTCCTTTGTCATTTGTCTTGTATCTTTCGCTATTTGTCGATAGTTAAATTCTCTTGACTAATGACTGATGACTATTGACTATTGACTAATACATATGTGATTCAATCTGATTTAAGGGTACAAAGCATTCTTGAGGTAGCAGAACTGGATTGGTCGTGAAAATTACCTTGCCTCGATGAGTTACGCGATTAATTGCTACGCCTGAAGGTTGTCCGGCTATTTCGGGATGTACCTCACAGTGGGTGTAGTAGATCATTCCAGCAGCTCTGATCACGGCGGGATCAATCAAAGGCGACTGGTTCTTTGAGGCGGTGAAATTTGCTTGTCCTTGTCGTAAAGCGTACACTATTAGATGTTATTTGCTTGCTAGATTTGCTTTAGTCTATCCGATACTTTCGGCAAAGGTTGCCAAATTGTCAGGTTTAGATGAAAAAAATTATTTTTTTTCGAGAATTTGAATTAGTGCGTCGCCCATAGCGCGGCAACCCAATAAATTCGTTCCTGGAGAGATTATATCTCCTGTGCGATCGCCTTGTTCTAAAACTTGCAACACGGCGTTTTCGATTAAGTCTGCTGCTGCTGGTTGGTTTAAACCATAGCGTAACATCATTGCCGCACTCAAAACTTGTGCTAGAGGGTTAGCTTTATCAAGTCCAGCAATATCTGGGGCAGAACCATGAACTGGTTCAAATACGCCAGGCCCACTAGCGCCTAAGCTAGCAGATGGTAACATGCCAATACTACCGGTGAGCATGGCGGCAGCATCAGAGAGGATATCACCAAACAAATTGCCTGTGACAATCGTATCGAACTGCTTGGGTGCGCGTAGCAGTTGCATTGCAGCATTATCTACATATATATGAGACAGTTCGATATCGGGATATTCTTGCGAAAGTTTGGTGATGCGATCGCGCCACAACTGAGATACTTCTAATACGTTCGATTTATCTACAGAACAGAGTTTACCTTTGCGTTTGCGTGCTGTTTCAAACGCTACTCGTCCAATACGTTCAATTTCTGATTCGGTGTAAGCCATTGTATTCACACCACGTTTCTCACCAGTTTCTGTAGTAAAAATTCCCTTGGGTTTACCGAAGTAAATTCCACCTGTGAGTTCACGCACCACCATAATATCGACGCCTTCGACAACTTCGCGTTTCAAAGTCGAAGCATCAATTAACTGGGGTAAAATTTTTGCTGGACGCAAATTGGCAAACAGTTCCAAACCTGCGCGTAGTCCCAACAAACCCGCTTCTGGACGTAAATGTGATGGCAATGAATCCCACTTATAACCACCAATAGCTGCGAGTAATACAGCGTCACTGTTGCGGCATGTATCTAGGGTAGCAGCGGGTAGAGGTTCGCCCGTAGCATCAATTGCTACACCACCAATCAAAGCTTCTTGGAAGTCAAACTGAATATCAAATTGTTTCCCTACGACTTTCAGCACATCTACCGCCACTGCCATAATTTCGGGGCCAATGCCATCGCCAGGGAGTAGGGTAACGTGGTAGTTCTGAGTCATAGCTGGTTTTTATGAGGTAGATGTTCAATCAAAAAGAAATGCTTGCAGATTAAATATCATACCGAGCAAGTGTACCAAACTGTCGTTCGTTTTCAGAAAAAACCGTGAGGAAATTCAACTTTGGGCGATCGCGTCGGTATGTAGTACAGTGACACGGAGACGCGGAGAATTTTTTGACGGTGATAGCTAAGGGGTAAATATATCCAGCTTTACATAGAATTGGTATAAGTTCCAGATATTTACAGAAATGCGATCGCACTAAACACTTAGGAAAAATTGTTTCTAGCTTAAAAGGCTTAATCAAGATTTAGCAAAGATCCTGTAATGCTACTGACATCAAAAAATATTTGCCCTAAAATCAAAAACATAAAAGTAAAAAAACTATCCGCTAGAAATTAAGTGTAAAACTTTTACAAAATACCTCGTATTTATGTTTAAATTTTGAATTGTTTAATATTTATTCAGTAAAACTAACAACTATTAGCTAATTTAATTTGTCAAATAGATTGGGTTGTTAGCTGAAAGATTATGGAATTATACCTAATGCCTCTCAAATTTTAGAAGAATTATCCAGTCTCCATTACCTAATAAAGTAACTGTTATTTAACAATGAATCACTCTTCTACAAATACAACTAATTTTCATCACTACACTTTACAGCAGACTCAGCTTGGTAAGATGTGTGGCTCCAGGCTGTTATTTCGCGATCGCTATGAAATACTACAAATTTTAGGTAGAGGTGGTTTTGGTATTACTTTTCTAGCTAAAAATGTTGTCCTGCCAGGGAATCCCCTATGTGTAATTAAACAACTGTCTCCAAAAATCACAAATACTCAAAGTTGGCAAAAGACATGCGATCGCTTTGCCAAAGAAGCCAAAACATTAGCTCAACTCGGTAGTCACTCGCAAATTCCCCTACTTTTAGACTACTTTGAAGCAAACGGAGAGTTTTATCTCGTTCAAGAATATATACAGGGTTCTACTTTAGCGCGAGAAGTGCGGCGCACGGGCCCCAAAAGCGAAGCCGAAGTCAAACAGTTTTTACAAGAATTACTACCAGTATTACAGTATCTCCATAAACATCATGTGATTCATCGGGATATCAAACCCCAAAATTTGTTGCGCGACCAAGCCGACCAACGGATAGTACTAATTGATTTTGGTGCAGTCAGAGACGAATTAACCAATGCTTATGAACATTCACTCCACAACATAGCTAACACTAGTTTTGTTGGGACTATGGGATTTGCCCCACCAGAACAATTTTCTTTACGTCCAGTTTATGCCAGCGATATTTATGCTCTGGGTATGACTTGTATTTATTTGTTAACTAGTAAAGGGCCCTTAGAATTTAACTACGACTCTGATACGGGTGAAATCTGTTGGCGAGAAGAAGTCAGCGTGAGTGACGATTTCGCTGATGTTTTAAGCAAAATGGTGAAAGTTCCTCTAGCCGATCGCTTCAAGAGTGCAGACGAGGCGATCGCCGCCTTGGGTACAAAAAACTACTCACATAGTTTCGCTGACTGTTTAACAATCCAACCACTAACAAATAACCAAATTAACCAACAACAAAACTCTCAAGCTTACGTTCCACCTACTGTAAGAACTGCTAATGCTATTCGAGAGTGGCAAGCAAAGCGTAATGCTAAAAAATCTCATACTTTCAGTTAAATAGTTACTAAAATCAAGTATCAAATAAACACAATCAATATCAGCAATTTTTCATCTTAAAAATAAATTCAGTAAGGATTTTAACAGTAATTAGGAGTTCAAGATGCTTAAATAACAATAAATTGGTTAAATACTTAAGACTAGACTATTTATCGTTATACAAGCAAAAATACCAAATCTAGCAATTTAAACAGTTTTTCGATTTAGCTTATTATATAATCGAGAAAATAATTATTTTTATGGCTCTCGCGGTTTTCCAATTTTGAGGAAAACTGACTACCATTTAATAAGTAATTCCCCAATCCCAAAGCAGGGTTTTCTACCAAGTGTTCGAGAGTCAATTCTTTTAAGGGAAAATTCGGGGCAAGCTTAACACAAATTTTTATGCAGTCGCGCCTGTCAGATCATGATCTGCTGCCTAAATCCCGATTGCTCAAATCCCCTAAATCCCAATGGAAAGAAGACTTGCCAAAATTGTGGTACTCCCCTAGTGCCACTTTTGAGAAATCGCTTCCGTGTCATCCGAGTACTTTCAGATGAAGGGGGATTTGGCAGAACCTATCTATCAGAAGATACAGATAAATTAAACGAACGCTGCGTTATTAAGCAATTAGCTCCGAAATTCCAAGGAACTTGGTCGCAAAAAAAAGCGATGGAGTTATTTGGTGAGGAAGCGCAGCGACTGCAAGAACTCGGAGAACATGCTCAAATTCCTACTTTGATGGCTTATTTTGAGCAAGACAACTGCTTATATTTAGTGCAGCAATTTGTCAATGGCGAAAATTTGTTAAAGGAGTTACAGCAGCGAAAAAGTTATAGCGCTAAAGATATTCAAGCCATTTTGTTAGATTTACTATCTGTTCTCAAGTTCATTCACGATCGCGGAGTGATTCATCGCGACATTAAACCAGAAAATATTATCCGGCGTAAAAGTGATGACAAATTAAACTTAATTGATTTTGGTTCTGCCAAACAGTTAACAGCCAGAGTGCAAAATAAAACTGGCACATCAATTGGTTCCCATGGGTATTCACCAATTGAACAAATTAGGGATGGTAAAGCCTACCCAGCTAGCGACTTATTTGGTTTAGGGGCCACCTGTTTTCACCTGCTAACAGGAATTTCTCCCTTTCAATTGTGGACGGAACAAGGGTATGCTTGGGTCTCCAATTGGCAAGAATATTTACGCAAACCACTGAACGCTGAATTGGCTCAAGTTATCAGTAAACTGTTAGCAACAGACATCCAACAGCGTTACCAATCTGCTGATGAAGTCATCAAAGACTTGACGCGAAAACAACCACTGATACTGCCACCAGCTACCAAGCCAACAATCAAAACACCAAAGCAGCCAAAATCTTCACGCAGAAAATACACCATACTCAGACTTTTGATCTTAGCCAGTGCTGTCATCTTATTGTTAGGATTTGATGAATCTTGGTATAAACAAATTCGCCGTTTGCAAACTAGTCTTGCTTCTACTCTCAATCAAGAGAAAAAGAATTCAGCTAACAGCGAAGCCGTTCTGGGTCAATCTCCCAAAATTGCTTTAGGAGATATTACTTTAGCTAATACCATTAAAGCCCACGACGAATCGGTTTTATCAATTGCCATCAGCCCCGATAGTAAGACAATAGCTAGTAGTGGCGATCGCACCATCAAACTCTGGAATCTGGCCACAGGAAAAGAAATTTTCGCCCTCAACGGACATTCTCAACGAGTGAATGTCGTAGCCATCAGCTTAGATGGTAAAACCCTAGTTAGTGGTAGTGATGACAGCACCATCAAAATTTGGAATCTCGCTAAAAAAGAGCAAATTCGTACCTTATATGGACATACCGACTCGGTTCATGCCCTAGCCATCAGCCCAGATGGTCAAACCCTAATTGATGGCAGTGATGATAACACTATCAAAGTCTGGAATTTGACCACAGGACAAAAAATTCGCACATTAGCAGGACATACATTTTGGGTCAGGTCAGTAGCTATTAGTCCCGATGGTAACACCCTTGCCAGTGGTGGTTTTGACAAAACAATCAAACTGTGGAATCTCAGCAAAGGACGCCTCATTCACACACTCAAAGGCAACGCCCAAACAGTCACATCCGTAGCCATTAGCCCAGATGGTAGCATCCTTGCCAGTGGTAGCCGCGATCGCACCATCAAATTATGGAATATTGCCACCGGAGATGAAATTCGCACACTCACAGGTCATGCCAACACCATCACATCCCTTGCCTTCAGCCCAGATGGTCAAACCCTAGTTAGCGGTGGCCGCGATCGCACCATCAAACTATGGAACATTGCCACCGGAGAAGAAATTCTCACATTGACAGGGCACACCAAAACCGTGACATCCGTAGCCATTAGCCCAGATAGCAAAACCCTCGTCAGTAGCAGCGATGACGCTACCATCAAGATTTGGCAAGTCAGTCGATAAAGGCAATCGTCTTAATACAAACCTTTAACGCAGGTCGCAGGTCGTTTTTGTAACGGGGATTTATACCCCGCTCCAAAAACTTTGGACGAAGTCCGGTTTTAGACCTGATTGTTTTGATCAAAACTTTTGATAATTTCCTGTTCCCTATTTTTAAAGCAAAGAACTTCTAAAATAAGAAATAACGTTGAGCCATAGGTAAATAAGAAGCAGGTTCACAAGTTAACAATTCACCATCAGATCTCACCTCATAAGTTTCTGGATTGACTTCAATATGTGGGGTAGCATCGTTATGCTTCAAATCCTTTTTCATGACATCTCGTGTATGAGAAACTGCTTCGATGCGACTAGTTAAACCAAGCTGTTCAGGTACACCTAAATCTAAAGCTTTTTGGGAAACAAAAGTAATTGAAGTCGCCTTGATCGCACCCCCAAAAGCACCAAACATTGGGCGCATATGCACAGGTTCAGGTGTAGGAATACTGGCGTTGGGGTCGCCCATTTGTGCCCAAACAATCATACCTCCTTTAATCACCATTTCTGGTTTGACGCCAAAAAAGGCAGGTTTCCACAGACACAAGTCAGCGAATTTCCCTTCTTCAATAGAACCAACAAGATGAGAAATCCCATGAGCTAGCGCCGGATTAATAGTATATTTTGCAACATAGCGTTTAGCTCTATAATTATCGTGGTTTTCCCCAGCAACAGAAATACCTCCTCTCTGGACTTTCATTTTGTGGGCAGTTTGCCAAGTCCGCACAATCACTTCCCCAATTCTTCCCATCGCCTGAGAATCGGAAGACATGATGCTAATCACACCCAGATCATGCAGAATATCTTCAGCTGCGATCGTTTGTGGGCGAATTCTAGAATCGGCAAATTTGACATCTTCCTCAATGTTGGGGTCGAGGTGATGGCACACCATTAACATATCTCGGTGTTCGGCTAGGGTGTTGATGGTGTAGGGACGAGTGGGATTTGTAGAACCAGGTAAAACATAAGGTTCACTACAGACTTTGAGAATATCTGGTGCATGACCACCACCTGCGCCTTCGGTATGGAAGGTATGAATCACACGTTGTTTAAAAGCCCTGATAGTATCTTCAACAAATCCCGCTTCGTTGAGGGTGTCAGTATGGATAGCAACTTGCACATCTTCTTCATCTGCAACACCGAGACAAGTATCAATAGCCGCAGGAGTAGTTCCCCAATCTTCATGTAGTTTTAAACCGATTGCACCAGCAGCCACTTGTTGTACTAAGCCATCCCGCACACTGGTATTGCCTTTGCCCAAGAAACCCAAGTTAATAGGAAAAGCATCAGCAGCTTGTAACATGCGGTGAATATACCAAGGGCCGGGGGTGCAAGTTGTAGCAGTAGTCCCAGCGGCTGGCCCTGTACCACCGCCAATCATGGTTGTGATCCCCGCAGCTAGGGCAGTTTCAATTTGCTGGGGACAAATAAAGTGAACGTGGGTATCGATCGCACCCGCCGTTACAATTCTCCCCTCCGCAGCGATCGCCTCTGTGCCCGGCCCGATAATAATATCAACGTGATCTTGAGTATTAGGATTGCCAGCTTTGCCAATTTTGTAGATTTTCCCGTTTTTAATCCCGATATCAGCTTTCACAATGCCCCACCAGTCGAGAATCAAGGCATTAGTAATCACTGTATCGACAGCACCATCTTGGCCTTCACCATTGATAAAAGGGGATTGCCCCATCCCATCGCGGATGACCTTACCACCACCAAATTTTACCTCCTCACCGTAAATAGTACGGTCTTCCTCTACTTCAATAAACAACTCAGTATCAGCAAGGCGGACGCGATCGCCCACCGTCGGGCCGAACATTGCGGCATAGTCTCGTCGATTGATCCGATAACTCATGGTTTCTCCTTAAGGAATTAGGGAGTAGGGAGTGGGGAGTAGGGAGTGGGGAATTGGAAATGGGGAACTTGTACTGAGCGAAGTCGAAGTATTAGGAATGGGGAATTGTCATTTGTCATTTGTTATTGATTATTCTCCGCGTTCCCTCATCTCCCAGTCACTGAGCGAAGTCGAAGTGCATCCCCCTAACTAGCTTGCAAATAATCTATGAACTAACTTTTGATGCCGCATTTGGGCAATATCGATCGCTGGTGTACAAGACCACATTTGATCTAAGCGCAAAGATACACCAATTTCGTAAGTTGCTTCTATATCTGGTGCTAACTGGAGTAAAACTTGTTGGGCTTGGAGGTGTCCTAGAATACTCAAGCGAATGGCAGCACCTAATAAGCCGGTAATCAAGCTATGCAAAAATGCTAAGACTGTATCCTGTTGGCTTAATCCTGCAACTCTACCAACGACTGCAAAGATTACTGGATGTAAGCAGTGAATTTCTCCTTTAATAGCATATCGATTCAGGATTTCTAATTGCGAGTCTTGCCAAGTCGAACTCGCAACCATCAATAAAGCACGTCCACTTTTACGTGCTGTTTCACGAGTTTTTTCTACTAAGGTTTGAGCAAATAGTTGGGTGTCTGCTTGTTGCACAGCTGCCATATCCGCGATCGCACTTCCTCGGTAAGCATGGATTAAGGCTACAATATCCGTCGGCCCTACCTTATTCAGCAATAGCAATTGCAAAAAAACTTGCAACTCCTGTGCCGAAAGCAGCTGATTTTCTTGCACTAAAGCTTCTAACCCATGAGAAAGCGTAAAAGAACCAGAAGGAAAAAAAGAATCAGACAACTGCATTAAAGCCAGTTGTTGAGCAACAAAAGATTGACTCATCTGTTTGGGGACTGGAGAATTGAGAATAGGGAAGTAAAGCCTACGGCATAGCTTCGCTTAGAGCGAGGTACGAGCGGAAGGAGCGTCATTACGAATTACGTTAGCGTAGCGTTAGCGAGTCCTCGAGCGTCATTACGAATTACGAATTAATCCTTGTGTGCGTGTTGCGAAAAGTTAAGTTGTTCTTTGGGCGATCGCCATTCATAATCTATTTGTAAGTCAGGAATAGCAAAGTTGCGAATTGTTGCTTCTATAACTTCTGCATCTATAACTAACTCTACGTAGATTTTGCCGTCGTGAACGATAATCGGCCAGTGATGATTACCTAAAACGTGACCTAAATGGATTAAGTCAATGACGCGGTTACTTACAGGTTCGGTAAAACTTAGTACCATTACCTGATACTCTTGTAGGTGAATCAGTAGTAACTTTCCCTCTTGGGTGACAAAGATATCACCTTCTTGCAGTGACCAATCTCGACTTTTGACAATTCCCACATCTGTACCGGAAGTAGCGCGGGTGTGAATTCGTCCTTTACGGCTATCCGTTGGACTTAAATAAACTTCTAAGCACTCTTCTATCCGTTCGGATAGGCTAGCATTCTCTGTAATATTACCGAGGTAAGTTTCTGCTAGTTCAATCATTTTGATGACTCCGCACGCAATTTAAGGCGTATTGTAGATAGTTTTTGAGTCCGTGAGTACCATTCGCTATAGTTCTAATCAATAGACCTTTAGCTTGGGGTAAGAGTGAACTTGCTACCATGACGCCAGGACAGTTGGCTGCTTCTATATTTTCTAGGTTTTGACTCAGTAATTGTAAATTTAGTTGGGGTTGGATCACTATCAAATTGCCAAGGATAGGGGAAGGAGCAAAAAGATTACTATGTTTAAAAGGGTTGAGGTTGCCTGCTAAACGCATAGCATCGGTAAACCATAAATCTCCTGCAAGTGAAGTGACTTGCAAGCGACTAAAGTAGTGTTGAAAGTCGTAAAATTCTCCTCTAGCCAATCTCCCAGGTACAATAATTTCACTCCAAAAAAGTTTTGCTTGGGGATGACATTTAAGAAAAATTGTTTGTTCTAAAATGGCATCCTTAAAAAGGATAATCGGTTCAGGAACAAACTCTAAAGTTGCTCCTTCACCAATTTCGATGTCATAATACGCGATCGCTTTTGTATCTGCAATCGGCATAGGATGAACTTTTGTTGCAGATTGATCTCTTAGGTAAAGATGAGTATTTGCAGCAAGTTGCAAGGAGATATGCAATTGATCATTTGCCAGTAACCCAGGTGAGCTACTGGTAATATATAGATAAGCATGACGAGGATTATTAATATCAGAGCGAAAAGTGCGAGAGATGCCCAAAGGATAAGCAGTGTATTGATAACTAACAATTGTATATCCTTGGCGATCGCACTCCAGCCTTAACTCTAAATTTTTTGTACGTTTAGGAATTTCTCACCTCCCCATTCCCCATACTTCTCCTGTCGCAAGATCCCGCAGGGTACGACTTCGCTCAGCACAAGTTCCCCATTCTCAATCTCTGATTACAGTAGAATTATGAAATAGAACAGTCTCCAGAATAAAGTTGACGACTTGATCTAACCCTTCTCCCGTTTTGCAATTAGTGTAAGCAATGGGTTTTCCTCGTCGGTATAAAGGAGCTTGTTGACGAATTAAATCTAAATCAGCACCCACATAGGGAGCAATATCAATTTTATTGATGACTACTAAATCGGCTTGAGCAAAACCTGGGCCTTTTTTGCGAGGAATATCATCTCCTGCTCCTACATCGATGACAAAGATATAAGAGTCTACCAAATCATAGCTAAAGGTGGAAGCCAGATTATCACCCCCACTTTCAACGAAAATGATATCTAATTGCGGGTAAAGCAACTCCAAATCCTTTACCGCCAACAAATTCATCGATGGATCTTCTCGAATAGCCGTATGGGGACAGCTACCCGTTTCTACGCCAATGATGCGTTCAGGAAGCAGAAATCCCCGACTTTTGAGACGATCTGCATCTTCAGTAGTTAATAAATCATTGGTGACAACTGCTACTTCAATGCCTCTTGTCATCAACATAGGAACAACACACTCTAAAAGAGCCGTTTTCCCACTACCAACAGGGCCTCCTACCCCCAACCTTGCTACCGATTTTGACACGCCAATCTCCTGATTTTTGACTAAAAATAAACGCAATTAATCGCATCTTGATAAAAAATATCCAACACCCGACGTTTCGCCTATAATTACGAATTAGTTAAAGCCCCATTAATTAGTCCATTAAAACCATAAATCTCACGATTACCTGCGAAAGGAACTAATTCAACTTCCTTAGCATCTTCGTCTATTGGTTCAAATCTCACAGCTGTTCCTGCTGGAATATTTAAACGCATTCCTCTAGTTTTATCTTCTGGACTAAACCGTTCAAAAGGAATAATTTCTCTGACTTGATCTATATAGATAACTTCCGCAAACTTCAAAGCAGAATTGACTTCATAAAAGTGAAAATGAGACCCTACTTGAATTGGGCGATCGCCTGTATTTTTTACTAAAACTGTGATGATATCTCGCCCTGCGTTAATTTCGATATCCCCATCTTTAGTAATTATTTCTCCTGGAATCATGAGCATCCTCAATTATAAAAGTTATCGAAACAATCTGGTCTAAAACCGGACTTCGTCCCGCTACGCTAACGTTTTTTCAGGCAAAAAGTTTTTGGATCTGAGTATAAATTTCCGTGACAAAAACAGTTTCCTGCCTCCTGCCTTCGTTAAGAGCTTGCTAAGGGAACAATTGCTCTACGAATTGGTTGATGTACAGTAACTAATTTTGTTCCATCAGGAAAAGTAGCTTCTATTTGCACTTCATGAATCATTTCGGGTATGCCTTCCATCACATCATCTTTGCCTAAAATATTCGTGCCGTAACTCATTAATTCTTCTACAGTTTTACCTTCTCTTGCACCTTCTAAAATAGCGGCAGAAATATAGGCAACTGCTTCAGGATAATTCAGCTTTAATCCCTTTTCTCTGCGTCTTTCTGCTAACAATGCTGCTGTAAAAACTAGCAATTTATCTTTCTCTTGAGGTGATAATTGCATACAATTTTCCCTTGGTTTTTACTTTAAGTTTCCTGTACAATTTTATATTGTGCGATTCTATATTTAGTAAATATTCGTCAATATTTAAGTGATGGGGGATCTGAATCACCGTTAACCACTCAAATACGGTGCGTTAGCCTACGCCTAAACGCGGCGTGGCTTTAACAGTTGACCATCATGGTAGCAAATCAAGCATTGTGAGATTAAGGTGTCGCAATGTGTGACATACTCCCGCGCGGGGAGTATGTCTGTTTCAGCTAAAATTTTGAATTACGAATTAATCTCACCCCCTAGCCGCAAACGCCTGGTAGTGTAAAAATATTCCTACTTTCATAGCTGCAAAAAACAAACCATGACAATGCATCCTACTCTCCAACGTGCATTTACTAACCGCCGTGTCCTTAAGGTGATCAGCGGCTTGAATAACTTCGACGCTCATAACGTCGCCGCTACTATCAACGCTGCCGAGCTTGGCGGTGCTACTTTTGTCGATATCGCCGCCGATCCTGCCTTAGTTCAACTTGCTAAGAGTTTGACAAATTTACCTATTTGTGTATCAACAGTAGAACCAGAAAAATTTGTCCAGGCTGTAGCTGCTGGTGCTGATTTGATTGAAATTGGTAATTTCGATTCTTTTTATGCTCAAGGACGCCGCTTTGAGGCTCTTGAGGTGTTGGCGCTAACTCACCAAACCCGCGCTCTCCTACCGGAAATCACCTTATCTGTTACCGTTCCTCACATCCTGAAATTAGATCAACAGGTACAGCTAGCCGAGGAATTGGTAAAAGCTGGAGCGGACATGATCCAAACAGAAGGTGGTACTAGCAGTAACCCAGTGAACCCCGGAACTCTGGGTTTAATTGAAAAAGCTGCTCCCACTTTGGCAGCAGCTTACGAGATTTCCCGCGTAATATCAGTACCAGTATTGTGTGCTTCAGGTATTTCTAGCGTTACAGCACCATTAGCGATCGCCGCCGGTGCTGCTGGTGTTGGTGTCGGTTCTGCCATCAATCAACTCAATAGCGAAGTAGCGATGATCGCTGCTGTGCGTGGCTTAGTAGAAGCTTTGGGTACTGCTTGGGCGATCGCCTAGTTGGTAAGCTTCAGAAGACACGGAGAAGGAGAAGACGCGGAGAGAGGGAGACACGGAGACGCGGAGAAACTTTCATTTACATTCCCCGCGTCCCCGCGTCCCCGGTCTCCACCTCCCCGCGTCCCCACCTCCCTGCGTCCCCACCTCCCCGCGTCCCCGCGTCCCCATCTCCCCGCGTCCCCGCGTCTCCGCGTCCCCGTGTCCTCTTCCCCAATTCCCTCATCCCAAACAATCCTTCAGTGCATAAACCACCTTATTTAACTGCTCTTCTGTGAGTTCGGGAAACATGGGCAAAGATATGACTTCATGGCAAGTTTGCTCTGCTACTGGCAAATCTCCCGGTTGATAGCCCAGGTTTTGGTAAACTGGCTGTAAATGTAATGGCTTGGGATAGTAAACCATTGAACTCACGCCCCGTTCTTGTAATTGAGTTCTTACCCAATCACGATATTTGGCACTAGAACCATTTCGTTCTTCACCTGATGCGCGAATAGTGTATTGATTCCAAACTCCAGTACCTCCGGGTAATTCTTGGGGTGGGGTGAGTACAGGAATTTGGCTAAGGAACTGGTAATAATAAGTGGCGATCGCTCGGCGGCGCTCATTCCAAATATCTAGATAACGTAGCTTAATTTGCAAAATAGCCGCTTGTAGAGCATCCAAGCGGCTATTTACACCTATTTCCTCGTGAATATATCTAATTTTACTTCCATGATCACGTAGGATTCGTAGCTTAGTAGCGATCGCTTGGTCATTAGTTGTGATTGCCCCACCATCACCGCAACCACCGAGATTTTTAGTTGGGTAGAAACTGAAGCAACCAATATGGCCAATGCTGCCGACTTTTTGATTATCCCAACTTGCTCCTGTAGATTGAGCGCAATCTTCGATTACTGACAAATTATAAGACTGAGCGATCGCCATCAGTGCTGTCATATCCACAGGTTGACCAAACAAGTGAACTGGGATAATTGCTTTAGTTTTGGGTGTAATTGCCGCTGCTGTTTGCTCCAAATCTAGATTAAACGTCATCGCGTCAATATCAACAAAAACTGGCTTTGCACCTACAGCACTAATAACTTCAGATGTGGCAATAAAAGTGAAAGGCGTGGTAATCACCTCATCGCCTGCACCAATTTCCAAGGCTCGTAGCGCTAAGTAGAGCGCATCCGTACCAGAGTTACAAGCTATACATTCAGTTACGCCATTATAGGCGGCAAACTGTTGCTCAAAACCTTCGACCATCGGGCCACCGATATAACGACCGGAAGCTAGAACTTCCAGCACAGCTGCACTCACTTCTGCTTCAATTGTGGTGTACTGCTGCTTGATATCAAAGGCAGGAACAGGATTTACACTTTGGATCATGAGTTCTCATTTTATCGGAAGATACAAGGGGTTGGGGAACTCGAGGCCCCGCTCTTGGGGGGAGTGGGGAATGGGACGCGAAGACGCGGTGAGACAGCGAGTAAAGGAGGGTTTCCCTCCGCAGGCGACTGCGTTAGCGCAGCGTTAGCGAGCTTGCGAGCGTCACCCGAAGGGGGACAAGGGAGAAATTTTTTCCCTCATCTCCCGGTTGGTGAGCGGAGTCAAACCACATCCCTAGCCCCCAGTTCCTTTGAAAAAAGCACGAGGAAATAGATAACCTATGCAGGATCTGATCAAGTTGGATTTAGTAGATTTAGCTACTGCTGTAGGATTGATGGCGATCGCCATTGGTTTATCTGTATGGGAAAAAGTAGGACTAGAATTAAATTTGGCCCTTGCTACTGGCAGAACCATCCTACAACTACTCGTATTAGGATACATTTTAGATTTGATCTTTGCTTTAAACAATGCTTGGGCAGTTTTGGCGATTTTAGCAATTATGCTCACAATTACGGCGATTGTCGCACGAAATCGCATTAGTCAAAAAATTCCTTATGTATTGCCTTTGGCGTCAGGTGCTATTTTGGTGAGTACTGTTTTGACGCTGCTTTATACTAATTTCTTAATTATTCAACCCGACAGCTGGTATGAACCAAGGTATGTAGTGCCTTTGGCTGGTATAATTATCGGCAATGCGATGAATGCAGCTGCGATCGCTGGAGAACGTCTAGTCAGCACTATTAAAGCCTCTCCTACGGAAATCGAAACTCACTTGAGTTTAGGTGCAACTCCACAGCAAGCCCTTAGCCAATACCGTAAAGAAGCGATTAGAGCCGGTTTGATTCCTACCTTGAATCAAATGACACTTATAGGTATGGTGGCAATTCCAGGTATCACCACTGGTCAGTTATTAGCTGGGATCAAGCCTCTAGATGCTGTGTCCTACGAAATTTTAATTATGTTTATGGTTGCTTTTGCTAACTTAGTTACAGTGCTTTTACTTACTAAGGGATTATGTCGTCAGTTTTTTAACTAGTTCCGTGGGTTTAAGTGCCCCAGTTCCATAATCGGCAAGTTTTGTGTTGGGGTCTGTCTTATACCAATTCGTAATTCGTAATGACGCTCGAGGACTCGCTACCGCTGCGCTAACGTAATTCGTAATTAAGAAACTCTTATTTAGTATGGGTTTCGGAGTTTGAATAGACTTCTTGCAAAAATACTTGAACCGTCAGAGACTCAAGTCTCTGCCTAATAGCAAAAGTCCGTTGAAACGGACTAAAAATACTGTTATTAGTCGGTTGAAACCGACTTGAGTTATCAGCCAGAAAATTTATTTTCTGGCGAGTATCCAACTTTTGCAAGAGGTCTAATGTGTAGCCGAATTTTAGAGAATTGGTATTACAAAGTTGAGGCAGTGTGATCTTGGGGAGCCACTACCTTGGACGGGTTTCCCAGATTGAAGCAAGTGACGTGGTTTCCCCCATGAACAACTGCCGTCAGTGAGCAGGTTTCCCTCTGCTGACTTGGCGCTCAATCCCCATTACAAAACTTAATTACGCGCTTCGCAGCGGTAGCGACGTAGGAGCGTCATTACGAATTACGAATTACGACGAGGTTTTAAACCCAATTTCTCGATAAAAAACTGGTGCAAGATCTGAGTTAAGCACTTCAGTGCTTACTACGAACTATATAAATTAGCTTTCTAGGCTGCGGCTTTTTCTTCAAGGGGTTTAAAGGTCTTTTTGCTAGCGCCACAGATGGGACATTGCCAATCTTCGGGAATTGTCTCAAATGGTGTGCCGGGTGCAATGCCAGAGTCGGGATCGCCTGCGGTGGGGTCGTAAATCATGCTGCATTGTCTGCAAATCCATTTACGAGTTTGAGGATCATTGCTGGCGCTTCTGGTTGCGGCTTGTCCTCCATTTAATACTTCTAAGGCTTCGGCGTAGCGGTCGGCGTGGTAGTTTTCGATGAATTTGAGTAAGCCAAATCGGTGTGCTGCTTCACGAAATGTGTTGGCATGGTCGGTAGATTCTTTGGCTTGTTTGAGAAATTCTGCCACTGCTGGATTGTCGCGATCGCGTTTCGCAGCCGCAGCAAAATCAGGATACATTGTCGTGTATTCATAGGTCTCGCCTGCAATTGCTAAAGATAAGCATTGAGAGATGATTTCTCGCTTTTGTGCTTCGGTTAAAGCACTTGCATCTTTAACTACAAGTTCTGGATGTAGCAATTCAAAATGTGCAAAGGCGTGTTCTGTTTCTTGTTCTGCTGTTTCTTTGAAGAGTTTCGCTAAATCTGTAAACCCAAGTTTACGCGCTACTTCAGCAAAAAAAAGATACTTGCGATTTGCCATCGATTCTCCACCGAAGGCTGCTTCTAAGTTTTGCAGTGTAGTAAAGTTGGACAAATCCATAATTTGGGATGCGTGAAAGGTGTTGTTGTATGTGTAATTACAGACTTAAAAACAGGTAACTGAACTGATGTTTTTTAGTTAAGAAATATTGTCTCAAACGTCTATCAGCACATATCTAGCAACCTGTTTTGTTAACTAGTCTAGGGTGGCCGCCGAGATACGTGCAAAATGGGACACGTTGTAAAGTTTTGTTAAGAAATAAACAGAAAACCTGTCATTTACAAGGATTCCATCCGCTTAAGCAAGCACTAAACTTTCGACCTCATCCAACGAAGGTGGCACAGTCTCCATATCAATCAAGTAATCACCAAACCGCTTAA
>JAESGP010000183.1_pt1 | contig 19848 bp, 16 predicted proteins | sample 9269741 | NCBI WGS metagenome assembly JAESGP01 (sample SAMN15720684, study PRJNA650882) | algae metagenome | isolation source: Desmonostoc vinosum HA7617-LM4 and co-occurring heterotrophs from cave wall | place: USA: Waikapalae cave, Hawaii | collected 2011-05-27
CGGCCGGAGCCCGCGCCGGGCCACCAAGGCCGCCCGCCTGATGGCGGCGGCCTACCGGCTCTACCTCGACGCGCTGGTGAAGCGCGGCTGGGCTTCGCCGCGCGCCCGGGTCAAGCCGTCCAAGCTCGCGCTGATCGGCGTCGCGCTACGGCACGGGATCGTCTGATGGCGGGAACGGTCCACGTCATCGGGGCGGGTCTCGCCGGGCTCTCGGCCGCCGTGTCGCTGGTGGAGGGCGGCGCGCGCGTCGTCCTGCACGAGGCCGCAAAGCAGGCCGGCGGGCGCTGCCGCTCCTACTACGACCCGGCCCTCGGGCTGACCATCGACAACGGCAACCACCTGCTCCTGTCGGGCAATCGCTCCTCCCTCGACTTCATGCGGACGATCGGCGCGCCCCCCGACGCGCTGAGCGGCCCCGATGAGGCGGTGTTCGACTTTGCCGACCTTAAGAGCGGCGAACGCTGGCGGCTGCGCCCCAATGCTGGTCGCCTCCCCTGGTGGGTGCTGACGCCCTCCCGGCGCGTACCGGGGACCCGCGCCAGGGACTACCTCGCGCCGCTCGGCATCCTGCGGGCCGGCGCCGGCCGCACCATCGGCGAGAGCATGGATTGCTCGGGCGCGCTCTACGAGCGCCTCTGGCACCCCGTCCTGCTCGCCGCCCTCAATACCGACCCGAAAGAGAGCGATGCGGGCCTTGCCGCCACGATCCTGCGCGAGACGCTCGGCGCCGGGGGGCAGGCCTGCCGCCCCCTCGTCGCCGTGAAGGGTCTCTCGGCGGCCTTCGTCGATCCGGCGGTCGGCTGGCTGGAGGCCCGCGGCGCCTCCCTCCGCTTCGGGCGGCGCCTGCGGGCCCTGGGCTTCGGCAACGGCCGGATCGACAGCCTCGCCTTCAGCGACGAGAAGATCGATCTCGGACCCGACGATTCCGTGGTGCTCGCCCTGCCGCCTTGGGTCGCCGCGGACCTGATCCCCGGATTGGCTGCGCCGCAGAGTTACCGCTCGATCGTCAATGCCCATTACGCGATTCGCCCGCCGGTGGGGTCGCCGCTCCTGCTCGGCGTGGTGAACGGGCTGACGGAATGGCTCTTCGCCTATCCCGATCGTCTGTCCGTGACCATCAGCGGCGCGGACCGGCTGCTCGATGTCCCCCGGGAAGACTTGGGAAAGCAGATCTGGGCGGAACTCTCGACTTTGACGGGACTTGCACAGGAACTGCCCAGCTGGCAGATCGTCAAGGAGAAGCGGGCGACCTTCGCGGCTACGCCCGCCGAGGCGGCACGGCGCGCGAGCGCGGTGACGTCGCAGAAAAACCTCGTCCTGGCAGGCGACTGGACCGCGACCGGCCTGCCATCGACGATCGAGGGGGCGATCCGCTCAGGGACGACCGCCGCGCACGCGCTTCTCCGCGGAGATTCGTGTGCGCCGGCACAGACGCGCGGCGCGGCGTGATGAATTCCGGCTGCAACGGCAGCTGACGAGGCGAGGATGATGCGAGAGGCTTTCAAGAAGGTCGAGGCGCTGCAGCGCCCGAAGACTCAGGAAATTTCCCTCGAGGACGTCGAGCGCGGCGTCCAGCGCGCGACCGCGGCGCTGACCGCGCTGTCGCATCAGGATGGACATCTCTGCTTCGAGCTCGAGGCGGATGCGACGATCCCGTCCGAGTACATCCTGTTCCACCATTTCCGCGCCAGTCCGATGCCGGAGGGCCTCGCGCCCAAGATCGGCAACTACCTGCGCCGCACGCAGGGCAAGCACGGCGGCTGGGCGCTGGTCCATGACGGACCCTTCGACATCAGCGCCAGCGTGAAGGCCTATTTCGCCCTGAAACTGATCGGCGACGGCGTCGAGGCCCCGCACATGCGCCGCGCCCGCGAGGCGATCCTGTCGCGCGGCGGCGCGGCCAATTCCAACGTCTTCACCCGGTTCCTGCTCGCCCTGTTCGGCGAGGTGCCGTGGCGGGCCGTCCCCGTGATGCCCGTGGAGATCATGCATCTCCCGCGCTGGTTCCCGTTCCACCTCGATAAGGTGTCCTACTGGGCGCGCTGCGTGATGGTGCCCCTGTTCGTCCTGCAGGCGAAGAAGCCCCGCGCCAGGAACCCGCTCGGCATCGGCATCTCCGAGCTGTTCGTGACGCCGCCCGAGCACGTCCAGACCTGGCCGGGCAGCCCGCACGCGACCTGGCCCTGGACCCCGATCTTCGGCGGCATCGACCGCATTCTCCAGAAGACGCAGGACTACTTCCCCAAGAAGCGCCGGCAGCGCGCGATCGACAAGGCGGTGGCCTGGGTCAGCGAGCGGCTCAACGGCGAGGACGGCCTCGGCGCGATCTTCCCCGCCATGGTCAATTCCGTGCTGATGTACGAGGTGCTCGGCTACCCCGCCGACCACCCGCAGATGCGGATCGCCTGCGAGGCCATCGAGAAGCTCGTGGTGGTCAAGGAGCACGAGGCCTACGTGCAGCCCTGCCTCTCGCCGGTCTGGGACACGGCGCTGGCGAGCCATGCCCTTCTGGAAGCTGGCGGCGGCGAGGCCGAGCATCAGGCCCGCCGCGGCCTCGATTGGCTGCGTCCCCTCCAGGTCCTCGACATCAAGGGCGACTGGGCGGCGGCGAAGCCCAACGTGCGCCCCGGCGGCTGGGCCTTCCAATACGCCAACCCGCACTTCCCCGACCTCGACGACACCGCCGTGGTGGTGATGGCCATGGACCGGGCGATGCGCCAGCACGGGCTCGTCGCCGGCATGCCCGATTACGGGAATGCGATCGCCCGCGCCCGGGAATGGGTCGAGGGCCTGCAGAGCAAGGATGGCGGCTGGGCGGCGTTCGACGCCGACAACAACCACCACTACCTCAACTCGATTCCGTTCTCAGACCACGGCGCCCTCCTCGACCCGCCGACCGCCGACGTCACTGCCCGCGTCGTCTCGATGCTGGCGCAGCTCGGGGAGACCCGCGCGACTTCCAAGGCGCTCGACCGCGGCGTCGCCTACCTGCTCGCCGACCAGGAGGAGGATGGGAGCTGGTACGGCCGCTGGGGCATGAACTTCATCTACGGCACTTGGTCGGTGCTGTGCGCGCTCAACGCGGCCGGGCACGACCCTGCCTCGCCGGAGATCCGCCGCGCCGTCTCCTGGCTCATCCGCATCCAGAACCCGGATGGCGGCTGGGGCGAGGACGCCTCTTCCTACAAGATCGATCCGGCCTTCGAGCCCGGCTACTCGACGGCCTCGCAGACGGCCTGGGCGCTGCTCGCGCTCATGGCTGCGGGCGCCAACGACGACCCGGCGGTGACGCGCGGCATCAACTATCTCACGCGCACGCAGGGCGCGGACGGCTTCTGGGCCGAGGAGCGCTACACGGCGACCGGGTTCCCGCGGGTGTTCTACCTCCGCTACCACGGCTACCCGAAGTTCTTCCCGCTCTGGGCCATGGCGCGCTTCCGCAACCTGAAGCGCAGCAATGCCGGGAAGGTGGCCTACGGGATGTAGGTCCGTCGGTGCGGACAATGCCCGCATGGTGTGAGGGACCAATGCTGGAGCGGCTGTGACCTCTTCCGTCGTGCTCGCGGTCACGGGTTTAGCCAAGGAGGCCCGCCTCGCCGCCGGTTCCGGCATCGCGGTTGTCGGCACCGGGGGCGATCCAGTGCGGCTGCGCCACCTCCTCGGGACACGAGGTCCTGCCTCCTGCCGTGCCGTCGTGAGCATCGGCATCGCCGGTGGCCTCGATCCGAACCTGCGCCCAGGCGACACGATCGTTGCGTCCGCCGTGATTGCCGACGAATGCCGCTACGAGGCGGACAAACCCGTCGCGGCACGGCTGATCGAGAGACTGAAGGTATCCCAGTCGGAGGGCCGGGGACCACGGGTGCTCGCCGCCGACTTGGCGGGAGTCGACGAGGCCGTCCTCAGCATCGCCGGCAAGGAAGCGCTGCGCACCCGCACCGGTGCCGCCGCGGTCGACATGGAATCGCACGTCGCAGCCGATTTCGCGGCGCGCCACGGCTTTCCCTTCGCGGCGATCAGGGTCGTCTGCGATCCCGCAGGCCGGGCGCTCCCAGGCTTCGTCGCCCACGCTCTCAAGCCAAACGGCGAGCCGGACATTGTAGCTGTCCTGTCAGCTCTGGCACGGCGCGACGTGACGCTCAGTGGCTTGTTGCGCCTGGCGCGCGATTCGAGGGCGGCTTTCTCGGAGTTGAACCGCTGCCGCCGCCGCCTCGGGGACGGCCTCGGCATACCCTAGTGACGCGGTACTGCGCGCAGATGCGGGATTCGCTTGCTCAGATCGGCGCTCAGGAAGCAACCGTCGCGACCAGCCGGACATTGAGGACCTTCAACACGCGCATGACCGTGTCGAGGCTCGGATTGCCCTCGTCCGAGAGCGCGCGATAGAGGCTTTCCCGCGAAAGACCGGCTTCGCGGGCGATCTGGGTCATGCTCCGGGCACGCGCCGCAACGCCGATCGCGTGACGGAGGGATGCCGCGTCGCCTTCCTCCAACGCGGCGGCCAAGTACTCGGCCACGGCCTCGTCGGTGTCGAGATACTCGGCGGAATCGTAGGGCCTCGTCTCGGTCATCCCTCATCGCCTCCCGTAAGGGTCGCAGCGATCGCCTTGGCGCGCGAGATATCTCGATCCTGACTGCCCTTGTCGCCGCCGCAGAGCAGAAGGATCACGATCTCTCCCCGGCGTACGAAGTACACACGATACCCTGGCCCGTAATCGACCCGCAACTCGCTGACCCCAGCGCCAACCGGCTTGACGTCCCCTGGGTTTCCGAGAGCGAGACGATCGATGCGCCGAGCGATCCGCGCTTTCGCTCGGTCATCGCGAAGGCCCTGAAGCCACCCGTCGAACACCTCGGTGCGGCGAACTTCCAACATCGACGGATGTAGCCTATGAGCTACGAACTTGCAACGCCGACCAGCAATCGACCGCGGGCTCCACGTCCCGAGCGCGTTTGTGTGAGGACGCTCGCCGGAGCATGGTCCGGCGAGCGCCTATCCTCAATGCGCAGAGACCTGCGCCGGCAGGGAGCCTATGCCGCGCTGCGCTTCCGCGCCTCCGCCTTGGTGTCGGCGCCCGACGCCTTGATCACCGAGAGCTGCTGCGCGACGTTGCGCGAGAACACGAACTCGGCCGGGCGCTGATTCTCCAGGCTGACCTCCGGCGCCATGTCGCCCTCGGTCTTGATGCCGCGGATGGCGTGGACCAGCGGCTTCCAGGGCTTCCTCACGGAATCGACCACCGAGGAGGCCTCGTAGCCCGAATGCACCATGCAATCGGCGCACTTCTCGTAATTGCCGGTGCCGTAGGAATCCCAGTCCGTCTCCTCCATCAGCTCCTTGAAGGTGGCGGCGTAGCCTTCGCCGAGCAGGTAGCAGGGCTTCTGCCAGCCGAAGACGGTGCGGGTCGGGTTGCCCCACGGCGTGCAATGGTAGGTCTGGTTGCCGGCCAGGAAGTCGAGGAACAGCCCCGATTGCTGGAAGGTCCACTTCTCGCGGCCCTTCTCCTTGCCGTGGCGGAACACGCCGCGGAACAGGTCCTTCGTCGCCTTTCGATTGAGGAAGTGCTGCTGGTCGGGCGCGCGCTCGTAGGCGTAGCCGGGCGAGACGGTGATGCCGTCGATGCCCATCCTCGTCACGCTGTCGAAGAAGTCGGCGATCTTGTCGGCCGAGGAATTGTTGAAGAAGGTGCAGTTGATGGTGACCCGGAAGCCCATCTCCTTGGCCTTGGCGATCGCGGCCACCGCCTTGTCGTAGACCCCGCGCTGGCAGACCGACTGGTCGTGCATCTCCTTGTCACCGTCGAGATGGATCGACCAGGTGAAGTAGGGGCTGGGCTTGTACTCCTTGATCTTCTTTTCGAGGAGCAGCGCGTTGGTGCAGACGATCGCGAACTTCTTCTGCGCGATGATGCCCTGCACGATCTGCGGCAGATCCTTGTGGAGAAGCGGCTCGCCGCCCGCGATCACGACGACGGGTGCGCCGCACTCGCGGACCGATTCCAGCGCGTCGGCGACGGGAAGGCGCTTGTTCAGGATCTCGTCCGGGTAATCGATCTTCCCGCAGCCGGCGCAGGCGAGATTGCAGCGAAACAGCGGTTCCATCATCATCACCAGCGGATAGCGCTTGCGGCCGGTGAGGTGCTGTTTGAGGATGTAGCCGCCAATCTTCGCGACGTACCGGAGGGGAATGCCCAAAACGCGGCTCCTTTGTTCTGGTCTCGATTTGGCGGGCTGCTTAGCGCGAAAAGGTGGCGAATTCCAGCAAGCTAAGGCGCAGTCGACCCTGCGCGAGGTCGCCCGACGCGCAGATGACCAGTGTTTTCAGCGCATGACGCAATGCTGCCACAGACGATCACTCGGCCGAAACAACAATTCCATTGGATCATCGCCACCTGGAAACGGCGGAAAGCGAGAACCGCGCCAGCGCCGTGGAACGGATCGCGTGGTCCGTCGTTCTGGTGCAGTGCGCAATCGCACATCGGCGCTGTCAACCCGCGGATCGCGGTCGCGTTGCATTCGGGGGCATGGACCGGTACTGAGCGCTCAATCCCGATTGGATGGTTGGCCCCATGCGGAGCAATGCCGCGCGTGCCGGCATGGGTCGGCCCGCAGCCCGACTCGGCGTTCGACGCGTCTGATGCTAACCGGCTTTGCCGGCGAGCGGGCGGAAGCGCCGGTCCCAACGCGTTTCGGGGTCTGACCACTCAGCAGGCAGGGTACTCGTGATCGAACGTCTCGTCGCGTTTTCCGTCCAGCGTCGCTGGCTCGTCATCCTCGTCGTGGCGGCGCTCACCGTCGCCAGCGCCGGACTCGCCGCCCATCTGTTCCGGATCAACACGGATGTCGAGCGGCTGATCGACAAGGACGTGCCCTGGCGGCAGGACGAGATCGCCTACGAGAAGGCCTTCCCGCAGCGGACGAACACGATCGTCGCGGTCATCGACGGCAGGACGCCCGAGCTCGCCGAGGAGGCGGCAGCCGGACTCGCCAAGGCGCTCACCGGCCACAAGGAACTGATCGAGACGGTCTACCGGCCCGACGGCGGCCCCTTCTACGAGAAGAACGGCTTCCTGCTGATGTCGCAGGAGGAGCTGCAGAAGACCACCGAGCAGCTCGTCCAGCAGCAGGGCCTGCTCGGACCGCTCGCCGCGGACCCGACGCTGCGCGGGATCATGCGCGTGCTCGGCCTCGGTGCGAAGGGCGTCAAGAGCGGCGACGCCAAGCTCGAGGATCTCGAAGGACCGATGAAGCGGATCGACGAGACCGTGGAGACGGTGCTCGCCGGCAAGCCGGCCCGGATGTCCTGGCAGCTCCTGCTCTCGGGCGGGAAGACGGAGACCACCGAACTCCGCAAGTTCATCATGATCCAGCCCGTCCTGGACTACAACGCGCTCCAGCCCGGCGAGAAGGCGACGGCGCTTCTTCGCAAGCTCGCCGCCGACCTGAAGATCGCGCCCGAGCACGGCCTGCGCATGCGCCTCACCGGCCCGGTCGCGGTCGCCGATGACGAGTTCGCGACGCTGGCCGACGACGCGCTCCTCAACAACGCCGTCACCGTCGGCGCCATCGTGCTGTTCCTCTGGCTGGCGCTGCGCTCCGCGCCGCTGGTCGTGGCCGTGATGATCACGACCTTCTCGGGGTTGATCGTCACCGCTGCCCTCGGGCTCCTCATGGTCGGTGAGCTCAACCCGATCTCGGTGGCCTTCGCCGCTCTCTTCGTGGGGTTGGGCATCGATTTCGGCATCCAGTTCGCGGTCCGCTACCGGGCCGACCGCTTCGAGCAGCCGGATCTCCCGTCCGCGATCCGCGCCGCGGCGCGGGGCGTCGGCTGGTCGCTCACGCTCGCCGCCGTCTCGCTGATCGCCGGATTCTTCGCCTTCCTGCCCACCGCCTTCCGCGGCGTCTCCGAGCTCGGCCTCATCGCCGGCGTCGGCATGGTCGTCGCCTACCTGTTCTCGCTGACCCTGCTGCCGGCCCTCATCGCCGTGTTCAAGCCGCCGGGCGAGAAGCAGGCCGTCGAGACGACCTGGATGGCGGGCGTCGACCACTGGATCATCGAGCACCGCAAATGGGTGCTCATCGGCGTCGGCCTGATCACGGTCGCGGGCATCCCGTTCCTGTTCAAGCTGCCCTTCGATTCCAATCCGATGCACCTGCGCAGCCCGAAGGTGGAGTCGATCGCGACCTATCTCGACCTGATCAAGGACCCGGAGACCAGCCCGAACCTGATCGACGTGATCGCCCCCTCCACCGAGGCCGTGCCGGCGTTGGCGGCGAAGCTGCGCGCCCTGCCCTCGGTCGCCCGCGTCATCGACATCAACACCTTCGTGCCGCCGGACCAGGACGCGAAGCTCGCGACGATCCAAGACACGGCGCAGCTTCTCGGCCCGGCGCTCAATCCCGCCCGCAAGCCGCCGCCGCCGAGCGACGCCGACGTGGTCAAGGCGATCAAGGACACGGTCACGGCCCTGCGCGGGGTCGGCTCGGGGGATGCACCCGGCGCCAAGGCGGCAGCCGGCCTCGCCGATACCCTCGACAAGCTCGCCTCCGCGCCGGCGTCGACGCGCGAGGCCGCGACGGTCGCCCTGACGACCGATCTCAAGGCCCTGATCGCGCGCCTGAGCGGATTGCTGAGCCCGCAGAAGATCACCCTCGACAACCTGCCGCCGCGGCTGAAGGCCGAGTGGATCGCCACGGACGGACGGTCCCGGATCGAGGTTCACCCGGCCGGCGACGCCAACGACAACGAGGTGCTGCGCGGCTTCGCCAAGGACGTCCTCAGCATCGCGCCCCACGCCACCGGCGCCCCGGTCGCGACCACCTCGTCGAGCTACACGATTCTCGGCGCCTTCGTTCAGGCGGCGGTGACGGCGCTGGTGCTCATCTTCATCATCCTGTCGGTGGCCCTGCGCAAACCCTGGGACGTGGCGATGACGCTGGGTCCCCTGGTGCTCGCCACCCTCTGGACGCTGATGGCGCTCCACCTCGTCGGCATGCCGCTGAACTTCGCCAACATCATCGCGATGCCGCTGATGCTGGCGGTGGGCGTGGCCTTCCACATCTACTACGTCATCGCCTGGCGCGCCGGCGTGGTGGACATGCTGGCCTCGAGCCTGACCAGGGCGATCTTCTTCTCGGCGCTGACCACCGGCACGGCCTTCGGCTCGCTCGTTCTGTCGAGCCATCCGGGCACCGCGAGCATGGGCAAGCTGCTCGCCCTGTCGCTGTTCTTCACGCTGGTGGCGGCCTTCTTCGTGGTCCCTGCCTTCCTGGGTCCGCCGCCGAAGCGGGCTGAGGCGAAGCGTCCGGAGGACGGACATGCCCCACTGCCGTCAACACAAAGGGTGCGGACGTCAGAGCCTGTCGCCGTGAAATAAGCCACGCTCAACCCTCTCCCGCAGAAGGGAGAGGGATTTTTCGCTCAATCGTCGCGATACACCCGCTCGCGCCGCTCGTGACGCTCCTGCGCCTCGAGGGACAGCGTCGCGATCGGCCTCGCGTCGAGGCGCTTGAGCGAGATCGGCTCGCCCGTTTCCTCGCAATAGCCGTAGGAGCCGTCCTCCAGCCGGGAGAGCGCCGCGTCGATCTTGCCGGTGAGCTTGCGCTGCCGGTCGCGGGCCCGGAGCTCGATCGCCCGGTCCGTCTCGGACGAGGCCCGGTCGGCGAGGTCGGGATGGTTCTCGTTCTCGCTCTGGAGCGCGACCAGCGTGTCCTGCGCCTCGCGCAGTATGTCGTTCTTCCAGCCCAGCAGCTTGCGCCGGAAATACTCGCGCTGCCGTTCATTCATGAACGGCTCGTTCTCGGTCGGTACGTAGCCGTCCTCGATCGTCACCTTCGCCATGCTTGTCCCTCGACATCCCGTCGCGGCCGGTCTGCGGCGATGTTTGGCGTGCCTATAGTCGAGCTGAGTTCCCGCTACAACGCGCAGCTTCGCCCCAAATCGCGCGTCCTCCGGAAAGGCGGGCGTGATGCGACAAACACGCAACGGGTGCAGGGGCCGAACCCCACCGCTCAGCGGCGGCCGATGCCCGCGTTGCGGATCGCCTCGGCGATCTCGCCGGCCAGGACGCGGGCGAGCGGGTGGCGGTAATGACTCTGGTCGAAGAACTGGCTCGGGTCGCGAAGCTCCGGGCGTGGGCGCCGCCAATCGACCACCGCGCTCGCGCCGTGACCGCGGACGGCCCCCGCGATCGCCGCCTTGCAGGCCTCGTCGGCCGTCCACCGCGGGGAGCCCGGCCTCGGAAGGCCCGCGGCATAGACGGGCGGGAAGACGAGCACCAACGCCGTCTCGGCCGGCACGCGTCTCAGGAGCTCGGTCAGGCGTTGGGCTGCCGGGAAGGATGGCCCTGCCCTGCCCGGCTCAGGGCCATCCGGCGCCGGAACCTCGCGCTTGGCGGCGAAGCGCGGATCGTCCGCGTAGCCGAGCTTCAGGTAATCGGGCTCGTAATCCCACCAGCCGTCGGGGCGCGCCCGCTCGGCGCTGGATCGGAGCACCCGTCCGAGACGATTGATCACCTCCTCCGCCACCGAGAAGCGGAGCAGGCCGCGCAGATAGGCGGGGAGGCTGTCCGAAAAGAGCCAGAAGGGAAAGGACTTGGCGTTCGGCAGGGCCGGGTCGTCCGTGCACCAGTACTCGTCGGCCGCCACGACCAGCGCGCGCGGCGCGGGATGGTGGCGGAGGTACCAGTCGAGGAGGACAAGCTGCTCGCCCGGCCCCGTGGCCGGCACCGAGAGCTGGACGAAGGGGATGCCGGTGGCTTGGGAAAGGTGCTCAGGCTCGAGCAGCTGGATGTGCGAGTTGCCGAAGATCGCACCCTGATAGGCCGGATCGCGCCCTCGGCTCGCCGCCGCCGTGCGGGGGCCCTGCGGCCGTATCCCCGGCGCCGGAAACAGCCCGGAGCGGCCGCTGTCGTAGGGGTCGACCGCGTAGGCGAGCGCGAGGTAGCCGGCGAGAAGGCCGGCCGCCGTGCCGAGGAAGACCTTGGCGAAGCCGCTCCAGGGGGCGCCCACGGCGTCAGAACTGGAAGTAGATGAAGTCGTAGTTCGCATCGTCCCCGATCTTGAGGAGGAGCACCACGAACAGGGTTGCGAACAGCACCGCGACAAGCCGGCTCGGCGGCAATCGCCGCACGGCTTCCCAAGCGGTGGGCCCGAGGATGGCGATGCCCGCGGCGAGCGCGATGGTGCGCCAGCGGAAGCCCGATCCGACGGGCGCCAGGCCGAACAGGCCCTTGAAGACGGCGAGCGCCGCCTCGAAGCTCGTGGCCCGGAAGAACACCCAGGTCAGCATCACGAAGGCGAAGGTGAGCGCCCAGCCGAGGGGGGCCGGCATCGGCCAGCCGGCCCGCCGCCAGAGCAGGCCGGCACCGAGGCCGAGCCCGTGCGCGGCCCCCCACGCGACGAAGGTGAGGCCGGCCCCGTGCCAGAGACCGCCCAGCGTCATCGTCGCGAACAGGGCTCCCACCTGCAGGGCGAGGCCGTGCCGGTTCCCGCCCAGCGGGATGTAGAGGTAGTCCCGCAGGAAGCGCGACAGCGTCATGTGCCAGCGCCGCCAGAAGTCGCGCAGGCTCGCGGCCCGGTAGGGCGCGTCGAAGTTCTGCGGCAGCACCACGCCGAACAGGAGCGCGATGCCGAGCGCCATGTCGGTGTAGCCGGAGAAATCGAAGTAGATCTGGAAGGTGAAGCCGAGCGTCGCCTGCCAGGCCTCGACGACCGTCACGACCTTGCCCTCGGCCGCCGCCTGGAAGACCGGGTTGACCGTGGCGCTCAGCGGATCGCCGATCAGCACCTTCTTGGCGAGGCCTACGCAGAGCAGCATCAGGCCGCGACCGATCCGCTCGGCCGCGTCGGAGCGGAGATACGGCCGCTCCTCGAACTGGTGCATGATCTCGCTCCAGCGCACGAGGGGGCCGGCGAGAACCTGCGGGAAGAACGCGATGTAGAGCCCGTAGCGGACGAGATCGTAGGGCGGCGCCCGGCCCGCCCTCAGGTCGGTCAGGTACATGACGTGGTGGAAGGTGAAGAACGAGATGCCGAGCGGCAGCACGATGTCGGCGTGGGGCAGGCTGGCGCCCGGGATCAGGTTGGCGAGATCGGCGAAGAAGTTGAGGTACTTGAAGGCGGCGAGGATCAGCAGGTTCAGGCCGATGGCGAGCGGGATCAGGAGCGCGGCCCGCATCCGCAGGAACAGCCCCGCCGCGAGCCAGTTCAGGACGATCGAGGCGGCGAGCAGGGGGACGAAGCGGATGTCCCACCAGCCGTAGAACACGAAGGACAGGGCCAGGAGGACGGGCAGGCGCCATTCCGGCCGGTAGCGCTCCACCAGCGCGTGCAGCATGAGCGCGGCCGGAAGGAAGCCCAGGAGGAAGACGAGGGAGTTGAAGAGCATCGGACGGGATCGGGCGCCGTGATCGGCGCCCCAATGCGCCTCCTGAGATGTCCTGCGGCCGCCTTGTCGGGGATCAGGAGAGGGGCGTCAACGGCGCGCCGTGACGGCGCGGCGCCCCGGCGGTATCACGGACCATGGCCCTGCCGCGCGACCTCGTCGACATCCGCACGATCTATCACGAGGCGGCGGTTCCGGAATTCCCTCGCGGGCGCGCCATCCTCGACCGCTTTCCGCAAGCCGAACGCATCCTCGTGCCCTCGCACTGGAACATCCCGAGCCTGCACGGCAATGCCGGCGGGGTGGAGGATTGGGTCCGGATCAAGCGCGACACCCTGGTGCTGGGGGTGAAGAAGGGTCTCGCCATGCGGCCGAACGGGCGCAGCGCCCATTTCATCGCGCCCTCGACCTCGAACGGCTGCGCCATGTCCTGCGCCTATTGCTACGTGCCGCGGCGCAAGGGCTTCGCCAACCCGATCTCCCTCTTCGTCAACATCGAGCCGATCTGCGAGGCGATCCGCCGGCATGCGCAGCGGCAGGGTGCCCTGCCCGAGCCCGACCAGGTCGATCCCGCCTCCTGGGTCTACGACCTCGGCGAGAACGGCGACCTGTCCGTCGACGCGATGCTCTGCGACAATGTCCGCGACCTCGTCGCCCTGTTCCGGGACCTGCCCAACGCCAAGGGCTCCTTTGCGACGAAGGCCGTGAACCGCGACCTCCTGACCTACGAGCCGCGTGGGAGGACCCGCATCCGCTTCTCGCTGATGCCCGAGCGCATCGCCCGGATCGTCGACGTGCGGACCTCGCCGATCTCCGAGCGGATCTCGGCAATCGACGACTTCGTGGCCGCCGGCTACGAGGTCCACGTGAACTTCTCCCCCGTCATCCTCTACGAGGGCTGGGAGGCGGATTGGGCGGAGCTGTTCGCGCAGATGGACGACGGGATCGGCCCGGCGGCGAGGGCGCAGCTCAAGGCCGAGATCATCATGCTGACCCACAACGCCGAGCTCCACGAGGTCAATCTGGGCTGGCATCCCAAGGCCGAGGATCTGCTCTGGCGGCCCGACATCCAGGAGGCGAAGCGCTCGGAGGGCGGCGGCGCCAACCTGCGCTATCGCAGCGGCTGGAAGGGCCGCTGGCTCGCCCGGTTCAAGGCGCTGCTCGCCGAGCGGATGCCCTATTGCACCGTGCGCTACGCGTTCTGAAGCCGAGCGCCGAACCGGCGGCACCGCTCCTGCGTTGCCGCCGCGCGATTGCGGGAGCGAAATTTCCATGGACCAGCACGACACCTACCTGCGCGAGGCCGTGGCGCTCGCCCGCGACAACGTCGCGGCCGGCGGCCGGCCCTACGGCGCCGTGATCGTCCGCGACGGGGAGGTTCTCGCACGCGCCGCCAACGCCACTCACGCGACGAAGGACCCGACGGACCACGCCGAGATGGTGGCCCTGCGCGCGGCGAGCCGGGGCCTCGGACGGCCTAAGCTTGAGGATTGCGTCGTCTATGCCAGCGGCAGGCCCTGCCCCATGTGCCACGCCGCCATGCGGCTCGCCGGCATCAGGACCGCCTATTTCGCCTATACGGCCGAGGAGGCCGAGACCTACGGCCTCATCAGTGCAGGCATCTACGCTGAACTCTGCCTCCCGCTCGAGGAACAGCCGATGCGGGTGCGGCATCGGCCCGTCGCGGAAGAGGCGAGCCCCTACGCGGCCTGGAAGGCGCGGTCGGACGGCACCTGAGGCGGCGTGATCAGTGGGTCCAGGGGGCCGTGCGGTTGAACTTGAAATTGTCCGAGTAGGACAGGCCCTTGCGCAGGATCGGCTTCTGCGGCTCCTCCACCCGGTAGGACAGGCCGGCACGCGTCGCGTAGGCGACGGCCTCCTCCTTGGTCTCGAACTCGAGCCTGACCTGCTGCAGCATGTCCGACGAGCCGGTCCAGCCCATCAGCGGATCCTTCTCGCGCGGCGTGGTGGCGTCGAATTCCAGCATCCAGTTCTTGGTGCGGGCGAGCCCTGATTGCGACGGGTCCTTCGAGGGCTGATAGATGCGCGCGCTCGCCACGGTCCTAGGCTCTCCGGACGTCCTGAAATGGTCGGGGCGATAGGATTCGAACCTACGACCCTCTGGTCCCAAACCAGATGCGCTACCAGGCTGCGCTACACCCCGACTGCCCGACCTAGGGCTTCCTGGCTGTAGCGTCCCGGGCATTCCGGTGCAAGGCGGCACGACAGCGCGAACCAGGGCCGTCATGCTCCGACGAACATCGACAGCAGCCTCCTTCGAATGTAACGCTGTGCTTGACACTGTAGCGCTATGCGTTACGCTTGCCGCCGTGATCAAAAGCTTCCGCAGCAAGGCCTTGAAGCGTCTTTGGGTCAGGAACGATGCAGGCGGCTTGCGGCCGGATTGGGAGCCTAAGGTCCGGCGGCTTCTCAGCCGTCTCGACGCCGCGACGGCTCCTGGCGACCTCGACATCCCAGGTTCCGGCTTTCACGCAATGACAGGAAATCTCGCCGGGCGCTACGCATTGACCGTGTCGCGAAACTGGCGCCTGACATTCGCCTTCGAGGGCGCGGACGCCGCCGAGCTCGATCTGGAGGATTATCATGGCTGAGGATGGATACCCCCGGCGGCATCCCGACTTCGCGCCGACCCACCCCGGCGAGGTTCTGCGCGAGGACATCCTGCCTGCCCTCGGCATACCTGTCTCGACGGCCGCCAAGCACCTCGGCGTCACCCGCCAGGCCCTGCATCGCGTTCTCGCCGGCACCGCCGCGGTCTCACCGGAGATGGCGCTGCGGATCGGCAAGTTCTGCGGCAACAGTCCTGATTTCTGGCTGCGCATGCAGGCCTCCTACGATCTCTGGCATGCCGCGCGGACGGTGGACGTCAGCGCCGTGCCGACGATGAAGGCCGCCTGAGCCATGCGCTCCCTCCAGAACCGCCGCATCCTCCTCGTCATCGGCGGCGGGATCGCGGCCTACAAGGCCCTCGACCTGATCCGCCGCCTGCGCGAGCGCGGCGCCAGCGTGAGGCCCCTGCTGACGAAGGGCGCCCAGGAATTCGTGACCCCGCTCGCCGCCGCCGCGCTCGCGGGCGAGCGGGCCCATACCGACCTGTTCGACCGGGCCGACGAGGCCGAGATCGGTCATATCCGGCTCGCCCGCGACGCCGACGCGGTGGTGGTGGCACCGGCCACCGCGAGCCTGATGTCACGGATGGCCACCGGCGACGCCTCCGACCTCGCCGCGACGGTCCTGCTCGCCACGACACTGCCGATCCTGATCGCGCCGGCCATGAACGTCCGGATGTGGGAGCACCCGGCGACTCAGCGCAACCTCGCGACCCTCATAGGCGACGGAGTCCAGGTCGTCGGGCCGAACGAGGGTTCGATGGCCGAGGCGGAGACCGGCCCGGGCCGCCTCGCCGAGCCGCACGAGATCGCCGACGCGCTCGAGGCCATGCTGACGGAGAGCCGCCCGGCCGGCGGCTTCGGCTTCCTGTCCGGCCGGACGAAGGCTGGGCCGCTGGCAGGACGGCGCGTCCTCGTGACCTCCGGGCCGACCCACGAGCCGATCGACCCCGTGCGCTACCTCGCCAACCGCTCCTCCGGCCGGCAGGGCCACGCCATCGCCGCGGCCGCCGCCGCCGCGGGGGCGACCGTGACTCTGGTCTCCGGACCCGTCTCGATCCCGGATCCGCCGGGCGTCGAGGTCGTGCGGGTCGAGACCGCCCGGGAGATGCTGACATCGGTCGAGGCGGCCCTGCCCGCCGACGTCGCCGTGTTCTGCGCGGCAGTGGGCGATTGGCGCCCGGCTCAGGCGCGGGGCGCCAAGATCAAGAAGGACAGCGCCTCACCGGCCCCCCTCACCCTCGTCGAGAACCCGGACATCCTGGCGACCATCGCCGGCCGGCAGGTGGACCGCCCCGCCCTCGTCGTCGGCTTCGCCGCGGAGACCGATCGCGTGATCGAGAACGCGCGGGAGAAGATCGCGCGGAAGGGCTGCGACCTTCTCGTCGCCAACGATGTCTCGCACGAGGGCGGGGTGATGGGCGGCGCGCGCAACAGCGTGCACCTGATCACCCGCGAGGGAGGGCTCGAGTCCTGGCCCGAACTCGACAAGGACGAGGTCGGGCGACGACTCGTCGAACGCTTCGCCGCGATGCTTTGATCGGCGGAATCGAAGCTGCTCTCCTCCTCCTTGCGGGGAGGAGTTGGAGGTGGGGGTGGCTCCGCTGGCCTCGGCACAGGGTCACCTGGCCACCCCCACCCTCGATCCCTCCCCGCAAGGGAGAGGGAAGCGAACCTACGACGCGTACTTCACCGAGCAGCCATACGGCTTCGAGGTCTTCACGCTCACCGGCTTGCCGGCGGCGATCTCGGTGAGCGCCGCGTCGACGTAGTTCTTTGCGGTCTTGAGGTCCTCGAGATTGGCCGAGGGTTTGTCGTCGATGCCGCCCTGGTAGAGCAGCGTGCCGTCGCCCGAGACGATGTACATGTGCGGCGTCGTCCTGGCGTCGTAGGCGCGACCGACCGTGCCCGGCCAATCGAGGAGCACGGTCGTCGGCGCCGCGCCGCGGCTCTGCGTCAGGCGGTTCGCGCCCTGACCGTCGACGGCGCCCTGCTCGCCCGGCGCCGAGGAGATGATGGTGAGCCAGACCACGCCGGCTTCCGTCCACTTCTTCTGGAGGGCCTGCATGGCCTGGCCGCCGTAATGCTTCATCACGAAGGGGCAATCGTGGTTCGTCCATTCGAGGACGACGGTCTTGCCCTTGAAATCCGCGAGCCGGACGGTCTTGCCGTCGGCATCGGTCGCGCTGAACGCCGGGGCGGGCTTGCCGACCTGCGGCGCGGCGCTCGCGGCGAAGGGCAGCGCCAGGAGCGCGCTGCCGAGGCTCAGTCCCAGGAGGATACGGCGCGTAGTCGACATCTCTCACCTCTTCGTGGTGGTCTCGGCTGAAGCGTTTTCGAGCGAAGTGGATACCGGTCCGCGTGAAGAAAATACCACACACGAAGGAGTTGGAGCGCTTTCTGCAATCTCCGGATCAGGGACGCCGCTCCAGCGAGGCGCTGCGGTCGGCGGCAGGCCTGGGCAGCCGCTCGATCTCGGCCAGCACCGCGCCCTGCGTCAGGATCTGCGGCAGCACGGTCGGCTCGCCCGTGCCGGCGTAGAGGAGGTAGAGCGGCACGCCGCTGCGGCCATGCCGCTCCAGGAGGCGGGTGATCTCGGGATTCTGGTTGGTCCAGTCGCCCTTGAGATAGGTCACCCCGCGCTCCCGGAAGGCTGCCTTCACGGCATCGGTCGCGAGCGCCGTGCGCTCGTTGACCTGGCAGGTGATGCACCAGGCCGCCGTCATGTTGACGAAGACCGGGCGGCGCTCGGCGAGGAGCCTATCGAGACGCGCCTGGGTAAAGGCTTCGGTTCCCCCTGCCCCGGCGGTCGCCTGTGACGCGGAGAGGCGGTCGCGATCGATGCTCACCGAGAGGCCGATGAGGGCGGCGAGCGCGGCGATGGCCATGCCGCGGCCGAGCGGCCGCCCGACCCGGCCGGCCTCGCCGGCCCGCTCCCAGATCCATGCGGCGAAGCCGACGAGGACGAGGCCGATCAGCCCGGCGAGCAGCCCCGTCGGCCCGACCTGCTGGGCGAGCACCCAGACGAGCCAGGCGACGGTGGCGTAGATCGGGAAGGCGAGCGCGCCCTTCAGGGTCTCCATCCAGGCGCCGGGCCGGGGCAGGCGCCGCACGGCGGCGGGCCAGGTCGTCAGGACGAGGAAGGGCAGCGACAGGCCAAGCCCCAGGCTCGCGAAGACCGCGAGGCTCACGCCGGCCGATTGCGTCAGCGCGAAGCCCACCGCCGAGCCCATGAAGGGCGCGGTGCAGGGCGTCGCCACGATTGTCGCGAGGACGCCCGTGAAGAACGAGCCCTGCAGGCCCGCCCGCCGGGTCAGCCCGTCGCCGATCCCGGCGAGCCGGCCGCCGACATGGACGACGCCCGACAGGCTGAGGCCCATGGCGAAGAGCAGGTAGGCGAGGCCCGCGATCACGAGCGGCGATTGCAGCTGGTAGCCCCAGCCGATCCCGGCGCCGGCGCCTTTCAGCGCGATCAGGAGGCCGGCCAGCGCGAGGAAGGCGGCGAGCACGCCCGCGGTGTAGGCGAGCCCGTGCAGCCGGACCCGACCCGGCGGCTCGCCGGAATGCTTCACGAGGCTCAGGACCTTGATCGAGAGCACCGGGAAGACGCAGGGCATCAGGTTGAGGAGAAGCCCGCCGAGGAAGGCGAGCGCGGCCGCGCTGAGCAGCGTCAGGTTCTCAGCAGGGTCCGGCGCCGCGGCCGTGGGGAGTGCCGCAGAGGTGGACGCGGCTGGAGCGGGCGCCTCGCCGATCGCGAAGGCGTTCCGGATCGTTCCGTCGCCCGCCTCCTCCTCGATGACGAGAACGCCGGGCAGCTCCGCGGGCGGCGCCTCGCTCGCGTTGCTGCGCGTCAGCGACAGGCGCAGGCCGGCCGCATCGACGGCGAAATCCTGCTTCGCGGCATGCTCGATCGCCGTCTCGGAATAGGGGAAGAAGGCCACCGAGCGGATCTTATCCTCCCGGAGGTTCGGCGCCTCGACTTGGAGGACGAGGCGGTCGCCCTCCGACGAGAGCCGGGTCGGCCAGGGCGAGGCCGTCGGCAGGTCGGCCCTCGCCTGCGCGAACAGGGCGCGGTTCTGCGGGTTCGCCCCCGTGCTGGTGCCCTCCGCGGCGACGGGCAGGTCGAGGCGCAGCTCCGCCGAGCCCGGCACGCATTCGCGCTCGCAGACGAGATAGTCGAGCTTGGCCGCGAGCCGGACCGGCTTGCCCGGCGCGAGATCGGCCGGGGGCGTCACCTCCGTCAGGAGGACGGTCTCGTTCTCGAAACCGAAATTCATGAGGTGCGAGACGGGGATGCGGCTTGGGATGGGCCATTGGATCGGGCCGGCGGCGAAGCCCGGGGGCAGCCTCCAGGTTGCCTCGGGCGGCAGGCCGGAATCGCCGGGATTGCGCCAGTAGACGTGCCAATGCGGCTTCATCACCATGCGGATGCCGACGGTGAAGGGCTCGCCTGCCCGGATCGCCGAGGGCTCGGCGACGAGGCTCGCCCGTACGAGGTCGGCATGCGGCTTGCCCCCCTGAGCCTGGGCACCGGAGAGACCAAGGAGGACGAGGGCCAGGAGGGCGAGAAGCCGGATCATCGGGTCCCTTGCTGGATCGGAACGGGGAATATCCCTGGTGCCAATCTAAGTCCGTTCGACACCTGAACAAATCCCGGTGCCGTGAGGCGGCCGCGACGGGGCGTCCCAGGCTCCGGGCCCTACTTCGCGCCGGCGATCGGCCGGGTTACCTCGTCGAGCCACGCCCGCGTCTCCGCCTCGACCTGGGGCGAGAGCGCGGCGCGCACCCGGGCGTGGTAGGCGTCGATCCAGGCGATTTCACGCTCGCTCAGGA
>JAESGP010000184.1_pt1 | contig 19817 bp, 18 predicted proteins | sample 9269741 | NCBI WGS metagenome assembly JAESGP01 (sample SAMN15720684, study PRJNA650882) | algae metagenome | isolation source: Desmonostoc vinosum HA7617-LM4 and co-occurring heterotrophs from cave wall | place: USA: Waikapalae cave, Hawaii | collected 2011-05-27
GTCAGCAAGCTGCCGGATCACAGCACGAAGATCACCTGCCGCGTGCATGACGAATGCAACGGCTCCGACGTGTTCGGTTCCGATATCTGCACCTGCCGCCCGTACCTGATTCACGGCATCGAGGAATGCGCGCGCGCCGGCCAGAGCGGCGGGCTCGGCATCATCATCTACAACCGCAAGGAAGGCCGCGCGCTCGGCGAAGTCACGAAGTTCCTCGTCTATAACGCCCGCAAGCGCCAGGAAGGCGGCGACGCGGCGGCGCAGTATTTCGAACGCACCGAATGCGTCGCCGGCGTGCAGGATGCCCGCTTCCAGCAATTGATGCCTGACGTCGTGCACTGGCTCGGCCTCAAGCGGATCGACCGCTTCGTTTCCATGAGCGACATGAAGTACGACGCGCTGACGGGCCAGGGCATCGAGATCGTCGAGCGCGTGCCGATACCCGACGACATGATCCCGGCCGACGCGCATGTGGAGATCGCGGCGAAGAAAGCCGCCGGTTACTATACGCCGGAGCCGCAGCAGGACCCGGATAACCCGGTCGGCCGTTCGCTGGAAAAATATTGAGAGGCGGCGGCCTTGGCCCTTGCAAATCCGGAGACGCAAGCTGCTTTGACATTGCTGAATGCGAAAGCGGTTCGCGAGCGCGCCCATCGCATGCTCGCGATCGGTCTTGACGGCGGGCTTCCGAATTTCCGCGTCGATCTTGATCGCATGGACGGCGTGGTCGATCTCGTGCTGGAAACGACGCGCGGCGCCTATCCCTCGTTCGACGTTCCCTTTCATTCGCGCTGGCGGCACTTCGTCGCCAATGGCGACGACCGCTGGGCTGCCATCGCCGGCCGCACCGGCTGGCCTGACCCGGCGGCGCGCGCCCGGGCTGAATTCGATCTGGCTATCGTCAGCGTCTTCCTCGATGCCGGCGCCGGTCCATCGTGGCGCTACCGCGATTCCCTCACCGGTTCAGCCATCGGCCGCTCGGAAGGATTGGGACTGGCCAGTCTTGCGATGTTCGCGGATGGCGCCTTCTCGGCCGTGCCATCCGAGCCGTTGCGCGCCGATGCCGACAAGCTTGCGAATCTTGACGTTGCCGAACTCGCGCGCGGCATGCAGGTCTCGGGCGACAATCCCCTGGTCGGACTGGACGGCCGCGCCGACCTGTTGCGCCGCCTGGGCAAGTTGGTGGCCGCGAAGCCGGACATCTTCGGCAGCCGCGATACGCCGCGGCCCGGCGGCCTTTACGACCGGCTTGCGATGCTGACGGACGGAAGAAGGCTGCCCGCGCCAATGATACTGACTGAACTGCTGCAGCAACTCGGGCCGATCTGGCCGTCGCGGCTGACGCTGGGCGGCATCGCGCTCGGCGATTGCTGGCGGCATCCGGCGTTGACGACCGCGGACGCCACCAACGGGCTGGTGCCGCTGCACAAGCTTTCGCAATGGATGGCCTATTCGCTGATCGAGCCGCTGCAGCGAGCCGGTATCGACGTCACCGATATCGATGGCCTCACGGGCCTCGCGGAATATCGCAATGGCGGGCTGTTCGTCGATACCGGCGTGCTCGCGTTTCGCGATGCAGAGGCGGCGCAGGGGGAACACGAGGTCGGCTCGCCGCTGGTCGTGGAATGGCGCGCGCTGACGGTGGCGCTGCTCGATCGCGTCGCCGATGGCGTGCGGCGGCGGCTCGGACGGGATGCGACCTCGATGCCGCTGGCGAAAATTCTCGAAGGCGGCAGCTGGGCGGCGGGCCGGCGGCTGGCGCGCGAGCGCCGTGCGGATGCCTCGCCTCCGGTGAAAGTCATCAGCGACGGCACGGTTTTCTAGATCCGGGGTTTTGCACATGGAAGGCGTTACGATCGTCAATCATCCACTGGTGCAGCACAAGCTGACGCTGCTGCGGAACAAGGACATTTCGACGAAATCATTCCGCGAACTCCTCAAGGAGATCGGGATGCTGCTGTGCTACGAGGTCACGCGTGACCTGCCGCTGGCCGATATCGAGATCGATACGCCGCTCGCACACATGAAGTCGGCGCAGATTGCAGGCAAGAAGCTGGTGTTCGCGCCGGTGCTGCGTGCCGGCGTGACCTTCGCGGAAGGCATGCTCGATTTGGTGCCGACCGCGCGCATCGCCCATATCGGCCTCTACCGCGAGCCGGAGACGTTCACCGCCGTGGAATATTTCTTCAAGGCGCCGAGCGACCTGCACGAGCGGCTGGTGATCGTGATCTCGCCGGTGCTGGCAACCGGAAATTCCGCGGTCGCCGCGGTCGACCGGCTGAAGGAGCGCGGTGCGAACGACATCCGGCAGGTGTGCCTGATCGGTGCGCCGGAAGGCGTCGAGCGCATGCGCGGCATCCATCCGGATGTTCCGATCTGGCTCGCCGCGATCGACGAGGGATTGGACGAAAACGGCTACATCGTGCCGGGCCTCGGCGATGCCGGCGATCGCACCTACGGCACGAAGTAGCAATCGATTTAGAGCGTTGATCGTGTAGCCCGGATGAGCGCAGCGACATCCGGGACTGCTCTCACACCACCCCGGATATCGCTGCGCTCATCCGGGCTACAGGCTGCGTCACGAGATGGAAGGCCGTGCCGCAGTGGAGAGATTAGTGAGCGGGTCGTCCAGGCACGTCCGGCAGCGCATCGAGATGGCACGCCACCCATTGCCCGTTTTCGGTCGAGCGCAGTTGCGGCTCTTCCGTGCGGCAGCGATCGAACGCGTAGGGACATCGGGTGTGGAAACGGCAGCCGCTCGGCGGATTGATCGGGCTCGGCACGTCGCCCTTGAGGATGATCGGGTTGCGAATGGCTCCGGGCTCCGGCACCGGCACGGCTGACAACAATGCCCTGGTGTAGGGATGCCGCGGCGCGGTGAAGATCTCGCGCTTGGGCGCCATCTCGACGATCTTGCCGAGATACATGACGGCAACGCGATGCGTCATGTGCTCGACAACAGCGAGATCATGGCTGATGAACAGCAATGCGAGCCCGAACTCGCGCTGCAGATCCTGTAGAAGATTGACGATCTGCGCCTTGACGGAGACGTCGAGCGCCGAGACCGCTTCGTCGCAGACGATCAGTTCGGGTTCCGCGGCAAGCGCCCGGGCGATGCCGATGCGCTGGCGCTGGCCGCCGGAGAATTCGTGCGGCCTGCGGCCGAGCGCGTCGCGCGGCAACCGCACGGTGTCCATCAGCGCCGCCACCTTCGCATCGAGTTCGGCGGAAGATTTGGCGAGGCCGAAATTGCGGATCGGTTCGGCCAAAATATCCCGCACGCGCATGCGCGGATTGAGGCTGGAGAACGGATCCTGGAACACCACCTGGACGCGGCGGCGCATGCTCTGCAGGCTTCCCGGCGAAAGATCGTCGATGCGGCGGCCATCCAGCACCACCTGTCCGGCAGTGATGTCGAACAGCCGCAGGATCGCCCGGCCGACCGTCGACTTTCCGCAGCCGGATTCACCAACGAGCGACAGCGTCTCGCCCCGCGCGACCTCAAAGGACACGCCGTCCACGGCATAGACCCAGCCGGACTTGCGGCTGAACAGGCCGCCGCCGACCGGAAAATGCTTCTTGAGGTCGTTGACCTGCAGCAGTGGCGCGTTCATGCCGCAGCCGCCTGCTTGAGTGCATAATGGCAGGCGGCGATGTGGCGTGGCCCCTTCTCTTCGAGACCCGGCGCAACCTGCCGGCACAGATCGGTTGCCAGCGAACAGCGCCCGGCAAACACGCAACCCTCGATCCGCCCCTTGAGGCTCGGTACCTGGCCCGGGATCTCGGCGAGCCGCCGCGCCGCACCTGTCAGCGAGGCCCCGAGCTTGGGCACCGCGCCGAGCAGGCCCTGCGTATAGGGATGACGGGGCGAACGAAACAGTTCGGCCACCGGCGCCTCCTCGACCTTGCGGCCGGCATACATCACCATGACGCGCTCGGCGATTTCGGCGACCACGCCGAGATCGTGGGTGATCAGCACGATCGCAGCACCGACGCGGCGCTTGAGGTCCAGCATCAGTTGCAGGATCTGGGCCTGGATCGTCACATCGAGCGCCGTGGTCGGCTCGTCGGCGATCAGGAGTTTTGGATTGCAGGCGAGCGCCATCGCGATCATCACGCGCTGCCGCATGCCGCCGGAAAGCTGGTGCGGATATTCGAGCACGCGCCGCGCCGGTTCGGGGATGCCGACCAGGGTCAGCATTTCGATGGCGCGCGCCTCGGCGGCCGGCTTGTCCAGCCCCTGATGCATCCGCAGCGTTTCTCCGATCTGACGCCCCACCGTCAGAACCGGATTGAGGCTCGTCATCGGCTCCTGAAAGATCATCGAAATGTCGTTGCCGCGGATGGCGCGCATCTCGCGTTCGGAAAGTTGCAGCAGATCCTTGCCCTGAAACCGGATCGAGCCCGCGATCTTGCCCGGCGGCTCGGCGACGAGCCGCATCAGCGACATCGAGGTGACCGACTTGCCGCAACCGGATTCGCCGACGATGGCCAGCGTCTCGCCTTCGTTGACGTGGAAGGACACGCCGTCGACAGCCCGGTTGATGCCCTCGGGGGTGCGAAAATGGGTCTGCAGATTGTCGACTTCGAGCAATGCCATCAGAGACTCTTGGCCATTCGCGGATCGAGCGCATCGCGCAGGCCGTCGCCCAGCAGATTGACGGCAAGCACGGTGACGGACAGGAAGGCGGCGGGAAAGAACACGATGTAGGGCTTGACCTGCCACAGCGCCCTGCCCTCGGCCATGATGTTGCCCCAGGACGGAATGGTCGGCGGCGTGCCGGCGCCGATGAAGGAGAGGATCGACTCCACGATCATGGCGCTGGCGCAGATATAGGTCGCCTGGACCAGCATCGGCGCCAGCGTGTTGGGCAGGATGTGGCGCAGGATGACCATCGGCGTTCGCGTACCGGAGGCTGTGGCGGCGTCCACATAAGGCTGCTCGCGCAGGGACAGCACGACACTGCGCACCAGCCGCGAGACGCGCGGGATTTCAGCAACCGTGATCGCCAGGATGACGTTGCCGACGCTCGCGCGCGTCAACGCCATCAGCGCAACCGCAAGCAGGATCGGCGGGATCGACATCAGCCCGTCCATGAACCGCATCAGTATGCCGTCCGCCCAGCGCACGAAGCCCGAGACGAGGCCGATGGCGAGGCCCGCGAGCGAGGCCAGCACGGCGACCGACAGGCCCACGGTCAGCGACACTCGTGCGCCGTAGAGCACGCGCGAATAGATGTCACGACCAAGTATGTCGGTGCCGAACCAGTAATCCGCGGAAGGCAGCCGCGTCCGCTTCGCCGGCGAGATCGCGGTCGGGTCGACGGTCCCGAGCCAGGGCGCGAAAATCCCGATCAATACCAGACAGAGCAGCAAGGCGCCGCCGATCGCAACCGTCGGATGATTGCGCAGGAAACCAAGCACGCCGCGCCGGATTTTCACCGGCAGCATCAGGTCCGGCAGTTGCGGCGCAATGACGAGGCCCGGCGGCACCGGAACCGTGCTTGAGGTAGAGAGGCTCAATAGCGGATCCTCGGATCGACCAGGGTGTAGGTGACGTCGACCAGCAGGTTGACGAGCACGTAGACGAAGCTGAACAGCAGTACGATGCCCTGGATGACAGGGTAGTCGCGGCGCAGGATGGCATCGATCGTCAGCCGGCCGAGCCCCGGAATCGCGAACACGCTTTCGGTCACCACGGCGCCGCCGATCAATAGCGCGATGCCGATGCCGATGACGGTCACGATCGGAACGGCGGCGTTCTTCAGCGCATGCACGAACAGGATGTTGCGCTGGCCAAGGCCCTTGGCGCGCGCGGTGCGGACGTAATCCTGCTGCAACACCTCGAGCATGGAAGCGCGCGTAATGCGCGCGATCAGCGCGATGTAGACGCTGCCGAGCGCCAACGCCGGAAGAATGAGGTTCTGCAGCCACGGCCAAAGGCCGGCCGCCAGCGGCGTATAGCCCTGAACGGGCAGCCACTCGAAGTGCAGCGCGAACACGAAGGCCAGCACGTATCCGACGACAAAGACGGGAAGCGAGAACGCGAACACGGCGAATGCCATGATGGTGCGGTCGACCCAGCTTCCCGCCTTCCATGCCGCCGCAACCCCGAGCGGGACCGCGACCAGGATGGTCAGGACCAGCGTGATCGCCATCAGCGAGAACGTCGGCTCGATGCGCTGCGCGATCATCGCGGAGACCGGCATGTTGGTGAAGATCGAGGTGCCGAGATTGCCGTGCAGGATCTGCCAGAGCCAGGTCCCGAACTGGACCAGGAACGGCCGGTCGAGGCCGAGGCCCTGGCGAATGCGCTCGACGTCGGCGGGGCTCGCCTGATCGCCGGCGATCACCGCCGCCGGGTCGCCCGGCGCGATGTAGAGCAGGCTGAACACGAACAGCGCGACGATCCCCATCACGGGCAGGGTCGATAGGACGCGGCGGAAGATATACGAGACCATCGGGTCACCGCGCCGTCATGCGGACTTCGACACGCCCCAGAAGAACGGCAGCGGCCCCTTCGTGATGCCGGAGACGTTCTTGCGCCACGCGGTGTAGCTCAGGAAGAAGCCGGTCGGCGCGTAGACGACATCATCGAGCGCCGCCTTGTTGAGGCGCTTCACCGCGGACTTCTCCTCATCGACATTCTTGGCGGCGAACCATGCCAGAACCTCCTTCTCCACGGGCTCGCTCGTCGGCCAGCCGAACCACGCCTTGTCGCCATTGGCGCGAATGGCGTTGTAGGCGGCAGGGTTGATGCAATCCGCGCCGGCGTGCCAGGTGTGAAACACCTGCCAGCCACCCTGTCCCGGCGGCGTCTTCTGGGCGCGGCGCGAACCGACCGTGCCCCAATCGGTCGCAACGAAGTCGACGTTCATGCCGATCTGCTTGAGCAAATCCGCGGTGACGTCGCCCTGAGCCTTGGTGATCGGCTGGTCCTGCGCCACGACACACGTCACCGGCTGGCCTGAATAGCCGCTCTCGGCGAGCAGTTTCTTGGCCATCGCGAGATCGCGCTTGCCTTTCAGGATCTCACCGCCCTCTTCCGTGTAGAGCGGCGTATTCGGGGTGAAGAAGCCCGGCAGCGGTTTCCAGAGCGCGGTATCGTCGCCGACCAGCGCGCGCATGTAGTCTTCCTGGCTCAGCGCCGCGAGCACGGCACGGCGCGCCTTCACATCGTTGAAGGGCGGATGCAAATGGTTCATCCGGAACGAACCGATGTTGCCGAGCGGATCGGCGATATCGACCTCGATGTTGCGGTTCTTCTTGAGCGACGGCACGAGGTCGGTGATGGGGCTCTCCCACCAGTCGACCTCGCCGTTCTGCAGCGCCGCCGCCGCCGTCGCGGGATCGGGGATCACGACCCATTCGATGCGGTCGACCAGCATCTGCTTGCCGCCGGCAAGCCAGGATGCCTTCTCCTGCCGCGGCGTGTAATCACTGAACTTCTCGAACACCGCCTTGGCGCCGGGCACCCATTCGCCCTTGGCGAACTTCATCGGGCCCGAGCCGATATATTCGGGGATCTGCTTGAACGGATCGGTCTGGGCGATGCGCTCCGGCATGATGAACGCACAGGGCGTGCTGTTCTTGCCCAATGCCAGCAGCATCTTCGGATAAGGCGCCTTCAGCGACCATTTGAAGGTCCGGTCGTCGACCGCAGTCAGTTCGTTCTGGATCGCCTTGATCATCAGGCCCATCGGATCGCGCGCCGACCATCGTGTCAGGCTTGCCACGACATCCTTGGCCAGCACCGGCGCGCCGTCGTGGAACTTCAGCCCCGGCCGCAGCCGGAAGGTCCAGACCAGGCCATCATCGGACACTTCCTCGGCCTCGATCATCTGGCGCTGCGGCTGCAGCGTGGCATCGAGGCCGTAAAGCGTATCCCACACTAGCGCGGCGGCGTTGCGCACGACGTATTGCGTGCCCCAGATCGGATCGAAATTTGCGAGATTGGCCTGCGGCACAAACCGCAGCGTGCGCGCGGCAGCGCCTTGGGAAAGCGCCGGCATCGAAAGGCCGCCCGTCGCCGCCAGGCTGCCGACCCCGGCCAGTCCCTTCAACACAGTCCTGCGATCCATCAAACTCTCCCACTCGAGTTATGGCGATCCGGCCATTGTTTGGCCGGAGGTTTGACACCACACGAGGAGAAAGGGTCAGCCAAACCGATGCCAGTCAGTCTCCGTTTGCTTGCAAACGGTATGCCAGCACGGTTCACGCGGAGCAGTTGATGCTTTCGGCGTCAGGCGTCTGCCCGCGCTCCCAGCCGACCGCGAATGACGAGCAGTCCTGCGAGGGTCAACACGGCGAAGGCGGCCCCCGCCAGGAATGTGGCTTGCGGCCCTGCCATATCCCACAGCGCGCCGGCGACGAGACTGGCGACGAGCAGTGCGACGCCGGTCATCAGGTTGAACACGCCGAAGGCAGTTCCGCGAAGTTCGGCTGGTGCTACGTCGGCGATCAGGGTTGCGAGCAGCCCTTGCGTAAAGCCCATGTGCAGGCCCCAGAACACGACGCCGATCCCGACCGCAACGATGCCGGTTGCAAAAGCGAGCACGAGGTCGGCCGCGACAAGCAGCAGCAGACCGATGACCAGCAGCGTCAGACGGTTGACGCGATCGGACAGCGCGCCGACAGGATAGGCCGACAGGGAATAAGCGAGAGCCATGATGACAAGCACGACCGGGACCAGCGCCAGCGGCAGCCCGATCGATTGCGCCCGCAGGATCAGGAACGCTTCGCTGAAGCGCGCCAGCGTGAAGACGGTTGCAACCGCCACGACCCACCAATAGGACGCGCCGAGACGGCGCAGTTCATCGCGATGCAGCGGCATGCGAACCCGTCGCAATTCCTTTGGCCGATCCGGCTCCTTCACCGCCACCAGGATCAATCCAAAGGACAGGAACGCCGGGATCGCAGCGATCCAGAACACGGTTCGAAAATCATCCAGCGTCAGCCACATCAGGCCGATGGCGAGAAGCGGCCCCAGAAAGGCGCCGAGCGTGTCGAGCGACTGGCGCAAACCAAAACTCGCGCCGCGCAGATGCGGTGGCGCAATGTCGGCAACGAGGGCATCGCGCGGCGCGCCGCGAATGCCCTTGCCGACACGGTCGATGAAGCGCGCGGCGATCAGCCATTCGAGCGAAGCTGCCAGGGCGAAGACCGGCTTGGTGAACGCGGCCAGCCCATAGCCGAGCGCAGCCAGCGCCTTGCGCTTGCCAAGCCAGTCGCTCAGCGCGCCGGAGAACACCTTGGTGATCGACGCCGTCGCCTCCGCAATACCTTCGATGATGCCGACGGCGAGCGTCGAGGTGCCGAGCACCGTCACCATATAGAGCGGCAGTAGCGCGTGGATCATCTCCGAGGAGATGTCCATCAGCATCGAGACGAAGCCCAAGACCCAGACGCCGGCCGGGATGCCCTGCCGGGCCGCTCCACCGCCAGCGGCTCCGGTCGTCGCCGCGCGTTTTCCGTCGTCCGAGCCGTTCATCTCAACGGTTCTCGTTGTCTGATCGTCCAGGGACAGATCGCGGCCCCGGACACTCGCCCTTCATTACTTGAACAGATGTATCAGGCCGATGCTGATCGCCAGCAAGAACAACAGCGACAACGTGACGGCCGCCGTCACCCGGCCTCCAACGTTCGCAAGCACCCGAACGTCCACGCCTAGTCCAAGTGCGGCCATCGACACCACGGTCAGGAAACTGGTGAGTGCGGTCAGCGGGCCGATCACGGACGCGGGAACGATGTCGAGCGAGCGCAAGGCAGCGAACGCGAGAAAGCCGATGATGAACCAGGGTACCAGCCGAAAGAAGCCGACCTTTGCCTTGTTTCGCGCGCCACCCTGCAGGCGCGGGGCCAGCAGCGCGAACGCGACCACGATCGGCCCCAGCATCAGGACGCGCATCAGTTTGACCAGCGTGCCGATCTGCGTGCTCACGAGCCCCGCCGGCACTGTCGCAGCGAGCACCTGCGGGACGGCGTAGACGGTGAGGCCGGCGAGAATGCCGTATTGCGTCGCCGACAGTTGCAGCAGCGGAATCAGAAGCGGCAATCCCAGCACCATCACCACGCCGAGGATCGCGGTGAAGGAGATCGAGGACGCGATCTCGTCACCGTCAGCCCCGATCACCGGCGCAACGGCCGCAATGGCCGAATTGCCGCAGATCGAGTTGCCGCAGGCGATCAGGATCGACAGCCGCGTCGACAGGCCGAGCATGCGGCTCAGGCCGAAGCTCAGGGCCAGGGTGACGATGACGGTCGCAGCAATCGCGGCAAGCAGCGCAACGCCGGAAGCGGCGATCATCGCAAAGCTGATCGACGCACCCAGCAGCATCACCGCAAATTCGAGCAGTTGCTTGGCGCTGAACGCGATCCCGGCCTGCCAGCGCTGGGGCGGAGTCCAGAAGCTGCGCACGGCCATGCCGAGCAGGATCGCCACCACCAGCGCCTCGACATAGGGATGCGCGAACAGGCGCCGTTCCAGGATTTCCAGGGACGAAGAGATGAGAGCGATAACGACGCAAAGAATGACGCCCGGAACCAGCGCTACGAGCCGGCCGGCCTTAGTGGCCGGTCTATTCGCCGGTCTATCGCCGGCTGCGGAAGAACCTTCGTCTTGCGGCACAAAACGTCCTTTGAAGGAGACGATTTTATTCGTCTACCCGGACGACTGGATAATATATTTTCGGTCTCGCGCAATAGAGAGAAGCTACGTCCTGCCAGCATTTGCTGCGCCTATTTGCCACTTTGAGCCGAACCAAACGAAAAGGCCCCGAACGCGCAGCATAAAACGCCACGTTCGAGCGGGTCGGCCGGACGGGGTGGTAAAAGTGGCGCGGGCCTAAAGGACCCCCAGCGCGCGTCCGGCAAGCCTAACGGCCCGGTCGAAGCCGTCAAAGAATCCCGGCTCGAAAAAAGCCGCGCGGGCAAGCACGATGGTAGCGACCAGCGACCAGAACAGACCGGTGCCGGCCCACAGCAGATATCTGGAGACGGGCGAACGCGGCCGGGCGTCCCTTTCGGGCGCCAGACGCTCGCCAAACGGCTCATAACCCATGTGTTCCATCGCGCGGCCATTCGCTGGTTTCAGCGGGAAATGTCGTCGTTTCCGGCCGTTTGAGCAATGGAAGCGATTGGCTTTTTCAGGCCCCCAGGTGGAAGCGCATTTCCCTGTCGGCCAATCCGGGACAGCTTTTGTTCTTTCGCTGGATTAGCGGCCCCAGCGCAGCACGACGGGATCGAGTGGACGGGCGATGTCGATCAGGCCGGCGCGCGTCGCCGGGTGAAGCTTCTGCAGGGGATGGCGGACCGCGTCCGAGCCGATTACGCCGCCCTCCTTCATCAGGATCTTGCAGGCCTGCAATCCGCATTGCCGGTTTTCGTAGTTGATCAGCGGCAGCCAGCGCGCGTAGGCCGCCGCCGCCTCATCTCTTCGCCCGGCAAAAAACGGATCCATGATCTGCCTGATACCATCCGGATAGCCGCCGCCGGTCATGGCGCCGGTGGCCCCTGCGTCGAGATCCGCCATCAGCGTGATGGCCTCCTCGCCGTCCCAGGGTCCGACGATGCTGTCGCCGCCGGCTGCAATGAGATCGCGGAGCTTGGCCGCGGCCATCGGCACCTCGATCTTGAAATAGCTGATGTGCGGAATGTCCCGCGCCATCCGGGCCAGGAAGTCGACCGAGAGCGGCGTTCCCGCCACCGGCGCGTCCTGGATCATGATCGGGATGTCGATGGCGTCGGAGACGACACGGTAGAATTCGAAAATGGCCTTCTCGGAAACGCGGAAAGTGGCGCCATGATAGGGCGGCATGATCATCACCATCGCCGCGCCGGCCTGTTGTGCCTGGCGGCTGCGCGCGGCACAGATCGACGAGCTGAAATGGGTGGTCGTCACGATGATCGGCACCCGGCCGGCGACGTGCTTGAGCACCGCATCCATCACCCGTTCGCGCTCGGCGTCGGTCAGCACGAACTGCTCGGAGAAATTGGCGAGAATGCAAATGCCGTGCGAGCCGGCATCGATCATGAAATCGATGCAGCGTTTCTGGCCGTCGAGATCAAGTTCGCCGCGATCGTCGAAGATGGTCGGCGCGACCGGGAAGACGCCGCGGTAGGGTTTTGTGGTTGGAGACATGATGGAAACTACCTGCGCTGGTTATACACGTCGATGCAGACGGCCCCGAGCAAGACGAGACCCTTGATCACCTGCTGATAGTCGATGCCGATGCCGAGAATCGACATCCCGTTGTTCATCACCCCCATGATCATGGCGCCCACGACGGCGCCGCCGACCAGGCCGACGCCGCCATAGGCGGAAGCGCCACCGATGAAGCAGGCGGCGATGACGTCGAGCTCGAAGCCGATGCCGGCCTTGGGCGTCGCCGTGTTGAGGCGCGCGGCGAAGACGAGGCCGGCGAGCGCAGCCAGTACGCCCATGTTGACGAAGGTGAAAAATGTCAGCCGCTCGGTCTTGATGCCCGACAGTTTTGCCGCCTTGGCGTTGCCGCCGACGGCGTAGATCTGGCGGCCGATCACCGTTCGCCGCGTGATGAAGGCGTATAGCGCGATCAGGACCGTCATGATGACCAGGACGTTCGGCAACCCGCGATGCGAGGCGATCAGGTACGTAAAGTAGAGCACCGCACCCGACAGCACCACGCTTTTCGCCAGGAAGAACCCGTAGGGTTCGACTTCGATCCCGTGCGACGCCTCGCGGGCGCGGCTACGCGCACTGCCGTAGACCAGCGCAAAGGCCAGCACGACGCCGATCAGCATCGAGGTGGGATGCAGCGTACCGAAATCAGGAAGCAGTTCCGGAATGAAGCCCGACGACAGCTTCTGGAAGGTCGCCGGGAACGGCCCGACGGACTGGCCTTGCAGCAGCGCCAGCGCGAGGCCCTTGAAGACCAGCATCCCGGCCAGCGTGACGATGAACGAAGGAATTCCGAAATAGGCGACCCAATAGCCCTGCGCGGCCCCGATCGCAGCGCCGACCAGCAGGCAGGCGATGAACGCCAGGGGATAGTCGACCTGGTAGCGGACCATCAGCACCGCGGCCACCGCGCCGACGAAGCCGGCAACAGAGCCGACCGAGAGGTCGATATGCCCGGTCACGATCACCAGCAGCATGCCGAGCGCCATGATCACGATGTAGCTGTTCTGCAGCACCAGATTGGTCAGGTTGAGCGGCTGCAGCAACGTACCGTCGGTCATGACCTGGAAGAACAGCATGATCGCAAACAGCGACAGCAGCATGCCGTAGGTACGCAGATTGTTCTTGATGAACCCGGAATGCCGCCCTTCGGGAAGGGAAACGGTCTTGTCGGTCATGACTGCACGGCTCCCGCCGGCACGTCGCCTGCGCGCGTGCGGTTGCTCATGACCTTGTTGCGCATGATGGCCTGCATGATCTTTTCCTGGGTCGCGTCGGCAGCGGCAAATTCACCGACAAAGGCGCCGTCATTCATCACGCAGATCCGGTCGCAGATGCCGAGCAGTTCCGGCATTTCCGACGAGATCACGACGACGCCCTTGCCGGCCGCCGCCAGTTCGTTGATGATACAATAAATCTCGTATTTCGCACCGACGTCGATGCCGCGGGTCGGCTCGTCGAGGATCAAAACCTCCGGGTCGGTCATCAGCCATTTCGACAGCACGACCTTCTGCTGGTTGCCGCCGGACAACTGCCCTGCTTCCTGATAGACGTCCGAGCAGCGGATCCGCATCCGGGCCCGGTAGTCGCTGGCCGCCTGCAGCTCCCTGATGTCGTCGATCACCGACCCCGAGGCGACGCGCTCGAGGCTCGCAAGGGTGATGTTCTTGCGCACGTCGTCGGCGAGGATCAGCCCGAACTGCTTGCGGTCTTCGGTGACATAGGCAAGGCCCGCGTCGATCGCCGCGGTCACGCTGGAGAGGTCGGCCTCGCGGCCGTCGATCCGGACACTGCCGGAGATGTTACGGCCCCACGCGCGGCCGAACAGGCTCATCGCGAACTCGGTACGGCCCGCGCCCATCAACCCGGCGATGCCGACGACCTCCCCTCGTTGTACGTAAAAATCGACATTCTTGATAGTCTGCCGCTCGGGATGCAGCGGATGGTGCACCGTCCAATCCTTCACCACGAGAACCGGATCGCCGATCTTCGCGTCACGCTCCGGAAATCGATGCGCGAGGTCGCGATCCACCATGCTGCGGATGATCCGGTCCTCCTCCACCGGCCCGCTCCGGCAATCGATGCTGTCGACGGTACGGCCATCGCGCAGCACCGTGATGCGGTCGGCAACGCGCGCGACCTCGTTCAGCTTGTGCGAAATCAGGATCGAGGCAATGCCCTGTTCCCTGAACGCCACGAGGCGATCCAGCAGCGCCGCGCTGTCGGTCTCGTTGAGGCTGGCGGTAGGCTCGTCGAGGATCAACAGCCGCACCCGCTTGGAGAGCGCCTTGGCAATCTCGACCAGTTGCTGCTTGCCGACGCCGAGATCGGTGACCAGCGTATCCGGCTGTTCGCGGAGGCCGACCTGGGCCAGCAGTTCCCTCGTCCGCCGGTACACCTCGTCGCGGTCGATGACGCCGAAGCGCTTCGGGAGATGGGACAGGAAGATGTTCTCCGCGATCGACATCAGCGGGATCAGCGCCAGCTCCTGGTGGATGATGATGATCCCGAGCGCCTCGGAATCGTTGATGTCGCGAAAGCTGCGCTCCTCGCCGTCGAAGAATATCGTCCCCTCATAGCTGCCGCGGGGGTAGACGCCGCTGAGCACCTTCATCAGCGTCGACTTGCCCGCGCCGTTCTCGCCAACGAGCGCGTGGATCTCGCCGGCCTCCACGGTGAAGCTGACGTCGCGCAACGCCTGCACGCCTGCAAAGCTCTTGCTGACGCCGCGCATTTCAAGCATTGCCGCCATCGCTTTCTATCCTGCACGCCTAGCGGTCGGCATCTCTTACTGGATCTGCGAGCGTTTGTAGTAGCCGCTCTCGACCAGCGTCTTCTCCCAATTGCTCTTGTCGACCACGACCGGCTTGAGCAAATAGGACGGCACCACCTTGACGCCGTTGTTGTAGGTCTTGGTGTCGTTGACGGGCACTTCCTTGCCGCTGAGCACGGCATCGACCATGTCCACGGTCACGCGCGCGAGGTCTCGGGTATCCTTGAAGATGGTCGAGTACTGCTCGCCGCGCAGCATCGCCTTGATCGACGGCACTTCGGCGTCCTGGCCGCTAACGATCGGCATCTTCTGATCGGCGCTGCCGTAGCCCACGCCCCTCAGCGAGGAAATGATTCCGATCGAGAGGCCGTCATAGGGCGACAGCACGGCATCGAGGCGCTTCTTGCCGTAGAAGGCGCTGAGCAGATTGTCCATCCGCGCCTGAGCGGTGGCGCCATCCCAGCGCAGGGTCGAAACCTTGTCCATTCCCGTCTGCTTGCTGCCGACCACCAGCTTGCCGCTGTCGATATAGGGCTGCAGCACCGACATCGAACCGTTGTAGAAGAAGTAGGCGTTGTTGTCGTCGGGCGAGCCGCCGAACAATTCGATGTTGAACGGCCCCTTGCCTTCCTTCAGCCCGAGCGCCTGCACGATGGACTCCGCCTGCAGCACGCCGACCTGGAAATTGTCGAAGGTTGCGTAATAGTCGACGTTCGGCGTGTCGCGGATCAGGCGGTCATAGGCGATCACGGTGATGCCCTTGGCCTTGGCCTGCTTGAGTACATCCGAAAGCGTAGTGCCGTCGATCGCCGCGATCACCAGCACCTTGGCCCCCTTGGTCACCATGTTCTCGACCTGGGAGAGCTGGTTCGGGATGTCGTCCTCGGCATATTGCAGGTCGGTGCCGTAGCCGCGTTCCTTCAGCACCTTGACGATGTTGTTGCCGTCATCGATCCACCGCGCGGAGGATTTTGTCGGCATCGCGATGCCGATGGTCGGCTTGGCTTGCGCAAGCGCGTCGCCGGCGGAGGCCGCGGCGACAAGGCCCGCCAGCGCGAGTGCGCACCATGTGGTCAATCTAGGCATGTTTCACTCCCCTTTTATATCGAACTTGCAAGTTTGACGTCCGGTTCCGGGCGGCCACGCGCTTTGGCCTCCAGCAAAAAGGTGCGTCCGTGCCCGGGATCGGCCGCGCGCGCCGCCTCATCCATGCCTTGCCAGGCCGACGTGACGAGGAGACGCGAGAAATCCGGCCCGACAAAGGCCGGGCAGCTGGCCTGCCGCGCCGGCACCTGCAGGCAACGCAGACGCTCGCCCTGGGGGCTGTAGACGTCGACGCAGCCGCCGCCCCACCGCGCATTCCAGATCAGGCCGTCGGCATCGACCACCGCCCCGTCGAGGCCGCCGGCGCCGCCGTGCCGCAACAGCAACTCGGGTGCGGCTTGCGGCAGCCCCGTCAACGGATCGAGCGCGACACGATACAGCTCATTCTTCACCGTGTCGGCAAAATAGCCGAGCGCGCCGTCGTGCGAAAAGCAGATCGCATTCGGAATGGTCACGCCTGCGAAGAGCAGCGAGATCTCGCCCCGATAAAGCGCGTAGATCGCGCCGGCGCCGCGCTCCGCCTTGCGTCCCATGGTACCGATCCAGAACGTCCCGGAAGGGTGCACCCGCGCGTCATTGGAACGGTTGCCGGGCTTGTCCGCCTCGAGCGGACAATGGAGGGTCATGCGACCGTCGCTGACCGCGCGGACATAAAGTCCGTCTTCCGCTGCGATCAGTTGGCGCTCCGCATCGATGCGCGCCAGCGCGCTCGCCATCCGCCCGAGCCGGTGGATGCTGATCCGTCCGCTGCCGAGATGGGCCTCGAACAGCCGCCCTTCCAGAATATCGAACCACCATGCGGTGTCGGTCGCGGCATCATAGGTCGGTCCTTCGCCGAGATGACAACGCTCGGCGGACAGAACGGACGTCGGCACCTGCTCCATCGCGTCGCTCATCGTCGCCCCTCGCCGGTCGAGACAAGGCGATAGACGGTGCGATGCCGATAGGTGTCGCCGGGCTCAAGGCGCGCGCTCGGAAAATCCGGCCGGTTGGGCGCATCAGGCCAGACCTGCGGCTCGAGGCAGATGGCATCCGACTGCCGGTACAGCAGTCCCTGTTTTCCCTGGATCGAGCCATCGAGATAGTTGCCCGAATAGACCTGCAAGCCCGGCTGATCGGTCAGCAGCTCAAGAATGCGCCCGGATCGCGGCGCTTCGAGCCGGGCCGCGAGGCGCAGTTCGCCGGCGCCATCGAGGCAGAAGTTGTGGTCGTATCCCTTGCCGTTGCGCAACTGCTGATCGTCGCGGCGGATGCGGGCGCCGATGGTCGAAGGGTCGCGGAAATCGAAAGGCGTTCCCGCGACTGTTCTCGGCGGCCCGGGAAGCGGAATGGCCTCGGGATCGGTCGCGAGAAAGCGGTCGGCGAAAACGGTCAAACGGTGATCGAGAATATTCGCGCCCGACGCCGCGCCTTCCAGATTGAAGAAGCTGTGATTGGTCAGGTTGACGATCGTGGAGCGGTCGGCGCGGGCTTCGAAGCTGATCGACAGTTCGGACGGCCCCGTCAGGCGATAGGTGACGCGAACATCCAGCCGCGCGGGATACCCCTCCTCGCCATCGGCGCTGACACAGGCGAGCGTCAGGCTGGGCTCCGCTCCGTCCTCGATCTCGATGATCTGCCACAGCTTCCGGTCGAAACCGTCAGGGCCGCCATGCAGCGCATGCCTGCCGTTGTTGGCTGTCAATTGCACCGCGTTGTCATCGAGAACGAAGCGCGCGTTCGCGATACGGTTGGCATAGCGACCGACAGTCGCGCCGAAGAAGCGCCGATTGTCGAGGTAGCCTTTGAACTCGTCGTGACCAAGCACGACGTCGTCGCAGCGGCCGTTCCGGTCCGGCACCATCAACGCCTGCAGCGCCGCGCCGAAACTGATGATGCGGGCTTCAAAGCCGTTTGCGCCATGAAGCGAGACGCGCTCGACCGGGCGGCCATCCGGCAACGCACCGAATATCTCCCTCGCAACATATGGCGCGGTTTCAGCCATGGTCAGTCTTCAAAGCTTTCAACGATCTCGCGGCGGCCAAGCAGGAAGGCATCCGCGACGAGGCGAAGCGGCGTCAGGTCGACGTCGCTCGTGCCCGTCGCGGCCAGTTCGATAAAGCGGCGATACAGCCCGCGATATTCAGCATCCGCCGCTTCAGCCAGCACGTCGCCCGCGGCGATGCAGCGCGCGCCGCCGCGGGAAAGCGTCAGCGGACCACGATCGGTGTCGACGACGATGTCCCAGCTTTGCGGGCCGGTCTGGCGGAAGTCGAATTCGGCCGTGATAGGCAAATCGTCGGCATCGGTCAGCGCAAGACGCGCGGCAATGGGCGCTTCGCGGTTGGCCGGGAATGAAAGCGCGGCCGCCGTCAGGAACAGCGGCTGCGGCAGGATTGTCGTGAGTATCGACAGCGCATTGATGCCGGGATCGAACACGCCGAGCCCGCCCGGCTCCCAGATCCATGCCTGCCCCGGATGCCAGACGCGAACGTCCTCTTTCCAGGTGATGCGCACGGCATTGATGCGGCGCGCAGCCAGCCACTGCCGCGCCGGCTCGACCGCAGGCGCAAAGCGCGAATGCCAGGCCGCAAACAGCGTCCGCCGCGTGCGCTCCGCCGCTGCAATCAGGGAATCGAGTTCGCTGACGCTCGCGCCCGGCGGCTTCTCCAGCAACACGTGCTTGCCGGCCGCGAGCGCCAACGCCGCCTGCGCGCGCCGCATTTGCGGCGGCGTGCAGATGGCAATCGCATCGATCGGCGGACCGTCGCGCAACAGCTCTTCAAGCGTCCTGAAATGCGGCAGGTCCGGCTGCGCGGCCCTGGGGTCGGCGACGGCGGCCAGCGTCACGCCATCCGTCGCCGCGATCGCGGGAACGTGCTGATCGTGCGCGATCTTGCCGAAGCCGACGATGGCGACGCGCAACGTCATCGCTCGTCTTCCCCAGCATTGGCGAGCGCGGGCGCAGCCACGGGTCCATCGTGCCGGCTCATGCCGTTGTGGATGACCTCGACGATGGCGGCGGCCGCCGCTTCCGCATCGCCGTCCGCGATCGCGTCGACGATGCGCTGGTGCCAAAACAACACCGTCTCGCGGTCCTGCGGCTGGACCGGCGCGCTGAGCAGGAACGAAGCTCGCAACGCCGCGTCGATCACGTTGCCGATCGAACGCATGAACGGATTGCCGGACGCATTGGCGACCGCGATGTGCAAGGCAAGGTCGGCGTCGGCAAAGCCCGCGGAGTCGGACGCCTCGCGCCGCATCCGCTCCATGCTCTGCCGGAGTTCGGCGAGGTCGGCTTCGGAGCGCCGCGCAGCGGCGAGCGCGGCAGCACGCGGCTCGACGACGAGGCGAATCTCGGCGAGGTCGCCAAGGAAGCGCTTGTCGATGCCGGCATCGAGATGCCATGCGAGCACGTCGGCATCGAACATGTTCCAGGCGCCCCGCTCCCGCACCACGGTGCCGACCCGCGCCTTGGTGCTGAGCAAGCCCTTGGCGACCAGCGTCTTCACGCTCTCGCGCAGCACCGGCCGCGACACGCGGAACATCGCCGTGAGTTCGGCGTCGCCAGGCAGCCGCGTCCCCTCGGCATAGCGGCCGGCAATGATGTCGACGCCAATGCTGCGCGCCACTTCGGCATGATTGGAATGCGCGCGCCGTGTGGGAATGACGACAAGCGACGTCATGACCGCGCTCGTCCACCGTTGCGCGCATGTACGCTGCAAGGCATGTCGGCGTATTCTCCCAGAATGTTATCCGGGATGCCTCACACCTAACTTTTGGTGCCAGGACACCTTCCGGCCG
>JAESGP010000185.1_pt1 | contig 19729 bp, 11 predicted proteins | sample 9269741 | NCBI WGS metagenome assembly JAESGP01 (sample SAMN15720684, study PRJNA650882) | algae metagenome | isolation source: Desmonostoc vinosum HA7617-LM4 and co-occurring heterotrophs from cave wall | place: USA: Waikapalae cave, Hawaii | collected 2011-05-27
CAGTCCCCAGTCCCCAGTCCCCAGTCCCCAGTCCCCAGTCCCCAGTCCCCAGTCCCCAGTCCCCAGTCCCCAGTCCCCAGTCCCCAGTCCCCAGTCCCCAGTCCCCAGTCCCATCACACAATAGTTTTTTGCTGCTGATAACGGGTTTTAAACTGCTTTTGCTGTTGTTTATGATCCACAATTGGCTCAGGGTAATCAAGGGCATGGCGTTCTAAAGATGGAATTTTCCCAGTCACTAAGTATTCTGTATCTACAGATTTTAATTCGGGAATCCATTGCCGAATATATTCTCCTTCGGAATCGAACTTTTGTGCTTGACTAGCTGGGTTAAAAATCCTTACAGGTTTAGGATCCATCCCACTAGAAGCACTCCATTGCCAGCCACCGTTGTTGGCAGATAAATCGCCGTCAATTAGCTTCTGCATGAAGTATTTTTCTCCCAATACAGGATTAATTAGCAAGTCTTTGGTGAGGAAACTAGCGACAATCATTCGGCAACGGTTGTGCATCCAGCCAATTTCGTTTAACTGGCGCATAGCTGCATCTACGATTGGATAGCCGGTTCTGCCTTCGCACCAAGCTTGAAAATGTTCTGTGTTGGTTTCCCAAGGGAAGTTTTTGAAGGCGTCGCGGAAAGCACCCTCTGCTAATTCTGGGAAGTGATACATGGCGTGTTGATAAAATTCTCGCCAAGCGAGTTCCTGTTGCCATGTTTGGATACTGGCTTGTACTTCATCGCTGTGACTATTTTCTAATGCTGCTGTTGTGGCTTGCCAAACGGTGCGAATACCAATGACGCCAAATTTTAAAGCTGCACTCAGTTGAGATGTTCCATCAACTGCTGGGAAATTACGCTGTTGTTGATATTCATTGATTGCTTTATTGGTGAATTCTTCCAGTCTTGCTTGGGCTGCGGTTTCTCCTGGTGCAATAATTAATCCTCCATCCCAACTAAATCCTAAATCTTTAGCTGTTGGTAATGCGATCGCACCTGCATTTTTAGCTGTTTCTTGTTCGCTGGCTGTTAAACCCTCGACATTTTGTAGTGTGTTTGCAGGGTTTGCTTTGGGTTTACTGTGCCAATTTTTCCAGAAAGGGGTGTAAACGGTGTAGGGGCCATTACTACCTGTACGAATTTCTGCTGGTGAGTGGAGAATTTGATCCCAGTTTTGGTTGAGAAACTGGATACTCTTAGCTTTGAGAGCATCAATGATAGCGCGATCGCGTTCTTGGGAGTAAGGTTCTACATCCCAATTCCAAAAAACAGCTTTGGCTTGTAAAGCTGCTGCTAAATTTGGTATTGCTTGCACAGGATGAGCATGGAGTATTAACAACTGACTACCAGCTTGAGCATACCGTTGTTGTAATGCCTGCAAACAGCCAATCATGTAAGTAACTCTGGCTGGGGCAATATCATCCCGTTCTAAAATATTTGGATCGAGACAAAACACACCCACCACTTTTGGACTCAACTCTCTTGCCGCAGCTAGTCCTGTATTATCGGAAATACGTAAATCGCGGCGATGCCAAAACAAAATTAAATCAGACATTCCATCTTTAGGATAGTGCGCTTGTACTAGATTATAGGTTACTGGTATTTCTGAGCATCACTCTAGCGGCAAATTTTGCTAACTCAGGAATTTGGGCTGAAAATACCGTTGATACAACTGACATCTGGGTGTTGCTTTATTATTGTCTAGCTTAATTAACCCCATACTGTTTAACTTGTAAGCAATAATAGGTTCCAGTGGTATTGGTTCAGTGGCACTCATTACAGTACCAAGAGCGATCGCTAATTCTGGTTGTTTTTGCAAAGTTGCCCAATGACGTTGTAAGTGATTGTAATAAATTCCTGTTGATGTAGGTGCAGTTTCTAGTAATTGCGACAGAGTTATATCACCACAATTGAGGTGGTAAAGTGATAAATTTACTAGTCCAGGATGTCCTCCAACCATATCCATAAGTTGTCTAGCTTCCTTGCCATCAGTCCAGTCAAGTTGGTAGCACTGGGCTAATTGTTGTACCTGTTCTAGATTGAAACTGTGTAACTGAATTGGTAAACCCACGTTAAAGGGGGACTGCTGAAGCTGGAGGGGAACATAAATTTCTGTTGAATGAACTACAATCCAGCGAAACTTTTGCCAAATGGGCAGTCTTTTGGCTTCCTCATACCATGAACGCAATAGAGGTAAAACTTCTTTAGCTACATGTGGATGCTCAAAAATTTGATTCACTTCATCCAATGCTAAAACCAAAGGAGTATCTACTTGTTCGAGTACATAGCTACGGAAGTAGAGGGTGCAACTGACTTTGCTACCAATGTCTTCATCCCAATAATCATCTAACTTGGGTTCTAACTGAAGTTGCAGGGCGACATTAGCACACAACCAACGCAAAAATCGATTCAAATCGCTCAAGATGTTCTGCTCAATTTGCTCTAGATTCAAGCTAACTGTGCGGTAGCCCATACTACTCGCGTGTTCTAGAATCCTTATTAGCAGTGAGGTTTTACCCATTTCCTTGGGAGCTTTAATCCGAATTAATGCTCCAGGTTTACTAATTTCTGCATAAGCCTGGTGAGAAGCAGGCGAGTTTTCGATGTAAAAAGAAGAGTCAAGCGGAACTGCACCACTGGGAAAACGAGGTGAAATATTATTGGTATCAGTAAGTTTATTAATTATACGATTTTGCCAATGCGGCTTTGTCTGTGGTGTGTTCTGTTCCGCAGCGTAAGATTCTAGTAAGACTCGACAGTTTTTTTTAGTAACTCGCTGTCCGATAATTTCGCTGAGCTTTCGGCACAATTCTGGGGCAACAACGTTAGTAAAATACCCAGGGCTGTAGCCTTGCTCTTGGGCGATTTTGCTATATGTATGATGATTCCACGTCCCCCGCAAAATCAGAATTTCTGTAGAGTTGAGGGGACGATTTTGAGTCTCAAGTAGTTTACGGTTAACAATTTCCAGAATAGAATCAAGGTTCATGAAGGTAAAGAGCCATTTTCCTACTGTATGTGGATTGACTCAACCACGGCCTAATAATACCAGGATTTACTTACGTCAGTCTATCTGACAGTATTTGTGCTGAAAACAAAATTAATCTAAATCGGGTTCAATACCGAGTAATTGCAATTGTGCTATCAAACGTTCAGCGCGTTGCTTTTCTTGTTCAGCACGTTGCTCTTGTTGTTGGGCACGTTGCTTTTCTTGTTCAGCACGTTGCTCTTGTTGTTGGGCACGTTGCTTTTCTTGTTCAGCACGTTGCTCTTGTTGTTGGGCACGTTGCTCTTGTTGTTGGGCACGTTGCTCTTGTTGTTGGGCGCGTTGCTCTTGTTGTTGGGCACGCTGTTCTTGTTGTTGGGCGGGAGTCAACATCCAGTTCCCTGCCCCATCATACCAACGTAACCAAGAATGTTCTATATCCTGATAGCGTCCTTGCCACACACCCAAACCTAATTCTAATTCTGGTATCCAAAAGCGTTCATCTTCTAACTCTACTGCTCTGTAACGACCCCCATCTAACTTGAACATCTTAAAATCATGACTATAACGGTCAAAGATGGCGTAGTAGGGGATACGCAGTATTTGCTCATATACTTGCCATTTTGTGGGGGGTTGTTCAACTGAGCGTAATGTTTGCCCTAGGTCTTCTTTTTCTGTGCCTGGGGAAAGCAACTCCACCATAATAAAAGGATTTACCCCTTCTTGCCAGACTACGTAGCTTAAACGTAAATCTCGTTGTTCATACAAACGCTCGCCACCGACGACTGCAAACCAATCTGGTCTTTTGTACCAGAGTGTGTGTCGCACATCGTAATACAGATTGAGGTCGCTGGCAACAAATATTTGCTCGCTGGGGTAGTTTGGTGGGCGAAAGGTTTCGTCTAGTAAACGCGGCTGTAATAAATGAAACTCATCCGGCAAACCTGGTTCCTCTGGATCTTCACTAGGAAGATCATACATGGTTGGTAATACTTCTTTTGCCGATAGCGGCGGATCACTTTGATACATTATCAAGCAGTCCTGACGAGACTCTCAACTCTATTATGGAATGTATGCTCAACGAATAACCGAAAAAGAAAACGATACACGGTAAGTCAATTTCTTTATAGGGTTCTCACCCTGCCCCTTTTCCTCTTTTTTTAGCATTACTGAATCACGCTTGGTTGGCAGCAATTAATCAGAGGTTGGTTAGCTAGTTTTTCTAAACCAACAGAATTTAGCAAACTTATCCATTTTGCCAATAAACTCTCATCTTTAGTATTTGCAAAGCGCAATTCTGCTAAAGTCATCAGGGCGTCGTACCAAATACCATTTGCGGCATATAGTGTAACCTTTTGTTGAGGTGTTGCTTGTTTGAGTTGTTCAGTTAAGGCTGAATTTTGGCTCACCCGTTGTACCCAACCCTCAACGTAATCTAGCGTAATAGGTTGTCGTGGATTGCATTTGACTTTTACTTTGAAAAACCACTGATACATTTTTCCTATTTGTAATGGGGTAGTTGTAGGTAAATCAACTTTAATAATACCGGGAGATGCTGGCGGTGTCAGAAAACTTCGGTATAGGGTTTGACTTTGATTATTTGTTTCTTCTTTGAGTACAAACTCTATGTTAGCAATAGATGATATTTTATAAGGAACAAAAAATAAGAAATAAGGATGTTCTAGGTTAGTTAATCCCCAAACTTTGGTTATCGGAATGAATTCTTCTTTCCTTTGGCTAACAGTTTGCTCATACATCGGCACTAATGCAGTGATTGTTTGATTGTCTATACTGCATCCATGACTACGACTGGCAGTTCCTCCTCTTGTACCTGCTGCACCTCGGTCTGGTGGTGGGGGTGGTGGCGTAAATTTTATCGACGCAAAATGAGTTGGAATTGGCAGGGCTTGAAGTTGCATATGGTAAAACATGTTACTAATTAATAACATTCCCAATGCTGTGCTGAATTGAATTTTTTGCTTGTAAGGTTTCATTTTTAATTTGTAATTAAGATAAGTTTTAATTATTTTTGTTTGGCTGAGAATTAAAATAGGCTACTAAAATGACAGCATTACTTGCTAAAGCGATCGCCGCAGGTACTAAAGGAATCCAACAGCCGTATAGTATTAATAATATTAAGCAAGTGCTGTATAAACCACAAAATGCGATCGCTATTCCCAAAGCTACATAAGTAGTTTGTCGCAGATAAGCAACAACTAAGCCCCCAATTATCGCCCAACCCCAAACCCAAATTCCTTCAACCCATACAAACCAAGTCCATAACAGAGGTCGTCCATCCAAAGCTGCACTTAGCAATTGGCTGACCATGTGTGCTTGCAAGAAGACTCCGGCTATTTCTTGGGAGTTGCCTGTAGAAAAGACGTAGGGTGTTAAGTGATAATCACGAAAACTTTCGGCTGTCGTGCCAATTAGAACTATGCGGTCTTTGACTGCGGCGGCTGATAGTTGACCTGCTAGTGCTTGTTTTAAAGTAATATTGGGGGCGATCGCTTCTAAATTCTTCAAGGAGCGGTAATTGAGTAAAATTTGATGTGATAGGGCATCGATTCCTTGATAACCTCCTGTATGAGCTTCTATTGGGTGAAATGTGAGTTTGCCTAGTTGCCATGCACCATTAGGACTAAATTGCAACTGAATTCCTTCGCCATATAAGTATCGTAATGCCAACTGCACATTTAAGGCGTAGGGTGCAGCACAAGGAGACGAGGGAGGAGGGGTTGAAGCTAATAGATGACGCCGCACCACATTATCTGCTTCTATAACGGTATTACTAAAGCCCAAAGCAACGGGGGAAACTTCTGGTGGTGATTTAATACCTGGTTTTTTGGTTTGAGGATCACTAAGTTGACATACTGCCACAAAGCGATCGCTTTTTTTCATTCGTGCTGCCAACTGTGGATAATCTTTTTGTACAGCATAATCTCGGTATATATCCAGACCGATAGCTCGTGGTTGGGATGCCTCTAATTTTTCTAATAACTTAGCAAGAGACTCATCCGATAAAGATCCCCGTCTTTGTGGAGATTGTGCTTGCACATCTTCTTCAGTAATATTAATTACTAATATGCGAGAGTCTGGCTTTTCCTGGGGACGCAGACGTAGTAAATGGTCAAACGCCGTTAATTCCCATGATTGCAGTAAACCCAAATACCGCATTCCCATCAATAATATTGTTATACCTACACTAGTAAGCAACACCGCCAACCAAGCAAATCGATGGTTGATGTTTGTCTTAGGGGTGTGCGCTAAAGACGATATTTGAGGACTGCTATTATTAACGTGTAATTCTTGCCATAACAGAGGTGTTGTTGCTGGATTTTGATAAATTACAGGCAACCAACTAGCGCAGGGAAATTGGCTTTCCAGCCCTTGCAAACGCTCTCGTGCTTCTCGGACTGCTGTGTATAAAGACTCACCACGAGCCAAAGCTTCTAAAAAATACTTGAGAAATTCCTGTGCCACCCTATCAGGAACAGGTTCTCGCATCACAATTATTTGAGGTATCTGCAAATCTGCAAACTCTCGCGCCAAGCCTAAACCATCACAAGAGTTAAAAATTGCCAGGTGCAAACCTCGTTCTACTGCTCTTCTTAAAGCATACTTTAACTGGCTAATTGTTAAACTTTCAGTTTGGTTAATATAAAACTTTCCCCCTTCACCACTTTTATGAGTAGAACTATGGCCAGCAAAAAACAAAATCTGCCAATCTTGCTGCCATAATTGATCAGTTAAGTCTTTACTTGACGGTTCAGCTAATAAAGTAGTATTTGCGTTAGGTAACTTTTCTAAAATATTACTATCTGCTTGAATATTAATTCCCTCACTATTACCTAAAACTGCTAGGATTTTCACCTGAGATTTGGGTAAAAAATTGTGGCTTACCTGTTCATAACTCAGCGCACTCAGAGCAATTTCTGCTTGGGGATAACGTTCCAGCAAATCCCACAAATGCCAAGGCAGCTTTTGCAATCTTAAATCTTTAGTTTGTAAAAGTACCCGGATTTGATCTTCAGGTAAAAGTTTTTCTAACCATTTTTCGCGGATAGGACGGAAAGAATTTGCAAGCAACCAATTATTCAAGCAAACTTGCAAATTATCGGCCGCTTCTTGGCAATCTTTCAAAGGAGAGGTTAACGTTGATTTTTTAGGTAAACCGATAGGACGACCAAGAAAGTCTAAGTTAAGATAGATTGATTGCCAATGATGGTAGCAAAGAAAAATTTCTGTATTTGATGGTAACTCACCAGTAATTTCTACAATAGGACGGGCATCTTCAGCACCAATTTGCAGCGTTACAGGAAACCCCACTTCAAAGTTGCCTATTCCAAAGTTTAGAATTACTAGTTTATTCACAGTAAGAATTTATAATTATGATTTAATACACGCAGAAAGATTTAATTTTTATTATCGTTAATTAAGTAGGTTTTCTCTAATCAATCCTCCTCTCTGTGCCTCTGCGCCTCTGCGTGAGATTTTCACACATTTATTAGCAACGCCCAGTAATAGAAGCAGACAAACTCCGAGGTGTGATATTTGGTACTTGAGCGACCAAAGATACAGTACCATTTTGATCCATAACCCAGCCTTGCGCTTCAACTATTTCAGGTACTGGAGATTGAATATTTACATTGCTTTGTTGTTTCTCATTGAGTGTATCTAATGTTATCCACCGTGCCGTTGGTACTTCTGCTTGCAACGGTTCCATAGGGCTGCGTGCAATTCCTCCGCGCCCTGTGATGGTGAAGGAACTACGACTAGCGAGACTTCCAGGGTTGCAACTAGAAACAATTTGTTGTGATGCATCTGTTAAGTTTTGAGGTAACTGTACTAAGCCGCGACTGGGGTCTACGTCTGGTGTATTAATTGTGACTGTACCTGTTAAACCAAACTGAGAAGTAGCATCTATATCATTGGTGTTATTTGGTGGAGTTGATGAGCGTTCTGTTAGATTAAAAATTCCACGAGCATTAATATTGATATTGCCTCCTTGCCCTTGAAAGGCATTGGCGACAATATCATTATTTTGATTTGGGAAAGCGACAATAAAACCATCTGGTGAGTCAATGGTAATGTTACCACCGTTGGCATTATTAAAAGCTTGGGCAGAAATTAGACTTTGATTTTGCAGTGTTAACAGTTTTAAGTTTTCCAGTCTGATATTTGCACCTTCGCCAGCATTGGTTTCTGCTGTCAGTTTCCCTTGATTGAGACGAATAGTGTTGGCATTTGCAGTTAAGTTACCTGCTGTACCTGTACCTATAGCGCTAACAGTAACTTCTCCGCCGTTGCGGACACTTAAAGTTGGAGTGTTAATAATTAAGTTTCCGGCTTTACCGCCTTCTAAAGCTTGAGAGAACAAAGTACTAGGGATAGTTTTGCCTTGAATAGTTCCAGTTCCAACAACATCTACAGATTCGGTAGCGTTGATAGTTAAAGTACCACCAGGCCCTTCACTAAAAGAACCTGCCCTAACTTCTCCTCCATTACGAATTAACAATTGTCTAACATTGAAAGTTGCCGTTCCTCCTTCTCCTAAACCAAAGTTATCTGCTGATATTCTGGCTCCTTCTTCAACAGTCAAACTTCCAGTTGTAATATTTAATTTTCCAGCATCACGAATGGCTCCTTTTTCTGCTGATACAAGAATATTACTCCTACCACGATCCTCTGGTGTTGGTTCGGCTGTCGGTGCAGTTCCACTTAAAAAAATAGAGTCAAAAGCATTAATGGTTAAAACTCCTCCTTTACCTCCACTGCGAGCAGATGTGGAAATCTGCGCTCCACCTAAAACATTGAGCTTGCGAGTTTCAATCGTTAAATTACTGGCATCACCTGTGGCTCCCTTATTAACCTGAGCAAACAGACCACTACTTATTTCATCATCTGGTGTTTTACCCTCCGTTGTTGGTACTCTACCCTCCGCTGTTACTGACTCAAAAGCTATGACTCGCAAATCTCCAGCACGACCTCCACCACGAGTGTCGGTTGATATCTGCGCTCCTCCTTGAATTAGTAGCCGTGAAGTTTCAATGCTCAATGTTCCACCATTACCTGTGGCTCCTTCCTTAACTCTGGCGAATAAACCACTTGGGACAGTTTCACTAGGCTCAGGTAACTTGAGAAATGAGACACCCGATAGTTCAATCGAGTCAAAGGCTTTTACTGACAGATCTACTCCCCGACCTGTACCATAAGTAGTGGTTGATACTTGCGCTCCTCCTTGAATGATTAAACGCCTTGTTTCAATTGTGAGGGTTTTTCCCTCTCCTGTAGCTTTTTTATCTACCTCATTAAATACTGTGGAATCTTCTATTAGCTCTAATTGTTCCGATGCATAAATTTTGAGATTTCCTGGTTGAGCATTAGTTCTTGCTACAGAATTAATCTGACTCCCTTCACTAATGAAGACGCGCCTTCCTTGAATTTGAATATCAGCGCCTTTATAATCACTGGAACCAACATAAGCTGCTTGAGATAAACTAATATCTTGAAAGTTTGAAATATCCTGATAATCTAACACCCAACCTTTGTCTATAGGTGTTAGTTTTACGAAACTGTTACTTGAGACACTTCCTAACTCAATTCTTCCTCCTGGTGTTGTCAAGAAGCCTCCCTCCACAGCTACTTCTCCACCAATAAGTATTAAGGTTTTATTCGATGGCACTTGTAAACCAATAGGATTTTTAGACTCATCTAATAAGGCAGCTTGATTAATAATTTTTCCTGGTGCTTCTCCAAATCCTAAACCTATAGGCGCACTGATAGTAAGAAGAGGAGATTTTTGAGGAACTGTAGCTAGAAATTCAGTTCCATCGGCAAATTTTATTTTACTAGCTGTACTAGCAATAAAAGAACCACCAACATTAAGCGAGGCGTTGGGGCCAAAAACAATTCCATTAGGGTTAATTAAAAACAAGTTAGTTGCAGCATTAGTACGGATTAATCCATCAATAATAGAGATAGATTTGCCTGTAACACGACTAATAATATTCTCAATATTTGTGGCGTTATTAAAGTATGCAGTGCCATTTGTAGGAATAGAAAATTGCTCAAAGCTATGAAATAGATTTTTGCCAACAGTTGTGCCACCCGTAATTTTACAATTTATGCAACTAGGAGGAACAACTGAGTTATCTGGCAATGTTTTATCTGGAATAACTTGTGCTACTGCTTGATTATTGACGAATAAATTATTTAGAATAATTCCACTCAATATATATAGAATAATGAAATAGTAACACATAGATTTCAATAGTGAATACTAGTACAATATTTTAAAGCGATCGCTAGGTTATAAAACAACACTTCTATTTAAAACTTAATACAACTCTACAAAATTACAAAACAAAGAAAAAGTCTAAAACTTCTTCTTGGCTAAAGAAACTAACATGGTTTCTAACTTGTTTGATGTTTAACCTTGCGCTTGATAAACAATATTAAACCTAAAATTCCTAGCACGAGTACACCAGTTTGTGTCTGAGATTCAGGTATGTTTTTGATGTCTTCCTCGAAACTATTTTGTAGAAGAACAGCACCTATATCTTCATATAGTGAACCATCAAAATCAGTTAGAATTACTTTTGCTTTACTAAACAAATTTTGTTGCAAGATATATGTCAAATCATTTTGAGCCTGATTTCGATTAATATCTAAAACTGAGAAGTCTAATCTATAACGAGTAAGCAGCTCGGCTTCGGGAGTTTCTCCTGACTTCAAAATCTTATATTCAATAGTATCGCGACCTCTAAATAAAGGATCGTTGGGAATTAATTCAGCATATAAATCCCCATCATATAATGATCCACTATATGTATAAACCTCTCGTAAAATAAGAAAGCCAGAGCTATCAAAATAATAAGGATCTATATAAGTATAACCACTTGGTTTGCAAACAGCAGGTGGTTCTGAATCTACAAAGCCAAACCTACTACAAGCAGCTGCAAGTCCAAACCCACCCTTATAGTTTTCTATCGCTCCCCGAAAAACGACTAAATTTGGATTAGCACTATCCCTCTCAGGATTTATGTAAACACCATCTCTTGTTGCATTAACTAAGTCAAACTGGATATCAACACTTGCTTCATTTGATCCGGTTACAGAATGGCCATTTCTTGTTCTTCTTTGAGCTACTGCTGTTTCCATAAAGGTTGATGTTACTATTAACGTAGTAGCTGCTAAAGCCATCATTAATTTCATTAGTTTGTCTCCAATATTCGTGCTGCTTAAATGTATTTAGTTTGAAAAAATAACGGACTAGCTTTGATATGAACGCTACTTTGTTTCATTTAAAATTCTAATTACAATTCATCACTCATTGTAATTTTGTGTATTTTTACTTATTTGATAACGTAAAACTCAGTTTTTATTAAACCATGAATATTAGTATTAATACGTTGACCACATAATTTTTTAATAAAAAAATTTACCTGAAGCAGTTTAATTAAGTTCGCTAAACCCGATCGCAGCCCACCACAATTGCAAAATAATTTCAGTATAAACCACAACTTAACCATACAAAGCGATCGCTAACCAATTACAATTGCAGGGTGGGTAATATAATCCACCCATGCAAGTTGTATTAAGCTATGTAAAGGCGATCGCTTAATTTAAAGTATTCCATCTGCACCTAAGAGGAAGCTGGTGTTATCTTGGAAAACAGCTATTAAGTCACCTTTGTAATACAAACTGGTATCCAGCGTTGCCGTACCGACACGATTAATAGTTTTGTCAACTGTGTAATCACTAGCGATACCACCAAGGCGAACTTTATCACCTTCGGGCCACTTGAAGTCAAGGATAGTAGCATATCCCAAGTCGCCATCACCTATGTAACCAACCTCAAAACTAGTTGCAGAAAAGTTATAGCCGAGTTGGAAGGTATCATTACCTGCGCCACCAGTAAGGATATCAAGTTCTTTTAAACTACCGACTTGATAACCATCGAGGTTGTCGGTACCAGCACCACCATCTAAAGTGTCGTTACCCGCTTCACCGTAAAGTTTGTCGTTACCATTACCGCCAAAGAGTTTATCATTGCCAGACCAACCATAAACGGTATCGTCACCATCTCCGCCGGAAACATAATCATCACCAACTCCACCATCTAAGGTGTCGTTGTCAGCTTCACCGTAGAGGTAATCATTTCCATCACCACCATTGATGTAGTCACTACCTGTATAACCATACAAAGTATCATTGCCAGCTTCACCGTAGATATAATCATTTCCAGTCCAGCCATCTACGTAGTCATTACCAGCCCCAGCGAATACAACATCGTTGCCACCTCTGGCGTAAATTGAGTTGTTAGCACTGTTGCCTCTAATAGTATTATTCAGGTCATTACCTGTACCACTAATTGCAGCCGAACCAGTTAAAGTCAGGTTTTCGACATTTGCACCCAAGGTGTAGCTGATGGAAGAGTTGACGGTATCAGTTCCTTCTGAAGCGTATTCAGTAACTGAGTCAGAGGCATTATCAACATAATAAATGTCGTTACCAACACCACCAAACATTTTATCTCCACCAGAACCACCATCTAGGGTGTCGTCGCCGGCACCGCCAATAAGTGTGTCATTGTCACCTTCACCATAGAGTTTGTCATTACCATCGCCACCCGAAAGGTAATCACTGCCTGTATAACCATACAAAGTATCGTTTCCAGCTTCACCGTAGATATAATCGTTTCCAGTCCAGCCATCTACGTAATCATTACCAGCCCCAGCCAATACAACATCGTTGCCACCTCTGGCATAAATTGAGTTGTTAGCACTGTTGCCTCTAATAGTATTATTCAGGTCATTACCTGTACCACTAATTGCAGCAAAACCAGTCAAAGTTAGGTTTTCGACATTTGCGCCCAAGGTGTAGCTGATGGAAGAGTTGACGGTATCAGTTCCTTCTGAAGCGTATTCAGTAACTGAGTCAGAGGCATTATCAACATAATAAATGTCGTTACCAACACCACCAAACATTTTATCTCCACCAGAACCACCATCTAGGGTGTCGTTTCCAGCTTCACCGTAGAGAGAATCGTTATCTGTCGAACCATAAAGTTTGTCATCACCGTAACCGCCGTAAATGCTGTCATTACCTGTACCGCCATTGACATAGTCATTGTCTGTGAAACCAGCAACAGGGCTTATTGGCCCAGCAAAAATTATGTCATTCCCACCATCGCCGTAGATACTATCATTCCCTGTTTTACCGTCGATGGTATCAGCTACACTAGTGCCGGGAAGATAGTCATTACCAGGTGTACCAACAATATAAGCCATAGTTGTTTTTCCTTCTAGCTTGGAAGTTAAATTTATAGTGAGGTTATTTTTGGTTCACCTGATTTGCACCTAATCTAGTGTGCTTTGTCAGTGAACCTCCTTCTGCGGATTTGTACGACTGGCTTTTGATTTTTATGCACTTAGATAGAAGCTTTTGGGAAAAAATACGGAAAGTGTTGAGATTACGGCATATTAGAAGTAGGTGTAAACTCGCAAATACGAAATTTTCATGCAACCCCGTCAGGGCATTATTGAAATCTTCTCTACCTTTGTGCAATTTGATGCAGACAGGTTCAACGCTTGGGTAACTGATGCCAAACTAAAAAGGAGTATCCAAAAATGCCTAGAACAATTCCCACAACAGGAATCTGAGAATTTCTGGTTGCTTTACTGGTACAAAATATGGCAAATGCAATCTAGTCCTTTAGCAGTGGAACATATTTCTGCTTATTTGCAAGAGGAATGTTATTGGGTTGCCAGAAGAATAGCCTTAAATTTTCCTAGTCAGTTTTCTGTAGCTGATTGTTTTCAGATAGCAATTTGCTGTATTCACAAAATTCTCAAAAATTTTAATCCCAAACATGGAGGAAACTTAAAAAATTACGCTGAATATGCTTTTGAGGGTTTTATTAAAGACTCACTGCGTCTTTGTCGAGAAGTACATATCTGCACCGACTGGGCATTACTACATAAAGTTACTCGTAAACGGCTGATTAATTCTTTACAGAATGCTGGTTTTAACAGTCAAATTGTCAATAACTACGTTTTAGCATGGGAATGCTTTAAGGAACTTTACACCACAGATAACAAAACTATCCGCCAAATGGGGCAACCAAATACTGCAATATGGCAGGAAATTACTTATCTTTATAATCAGCAGCGCTCGAACCAATTGAGTTCACCTCCTGCCGCTATTTCTCCAGAAACTTTGGCAAAATGGCTGAGTTACTGCGCCAAAGCTGTGCGAGATTTTCTTTATCCAAAGTTTGTTTCTGTGGATGCTACTAGTAATGAGCAAGAAACAGGTAATTTACTAGATACATTACCTATAGATTTACAATCATGCTTACTTACAGAAATCATTGCCCAAGAAGAGACTGCAAGCAGACAAAAGCAGCAAACTGAGTTAAACCAAGTGTTAACGGATGTTTTAGCAGCACTGGATATTCAATCTCAAAAATTACTACAGCTTTATTACAAACAACATCTAACTCAGCAACAAATTGCCGAACAGCTAGATATAAAGCAATATCAAGTTTCTCGCCGTCTTACCAGCATCAAACGTTCGTTGCTAACTACCCTAACGCAGTGGAGTGTAAATAGTCTGCATATTTCTGCTGCACCCGTCGTAGTAGATGCCATGAATAAAAGTCTAGAAGAATGGCTCAACAATTATTACAGCCATGTCAACCCCCACACTTAAAATCGAGTCATCTAGCTATGTTTAACCCATCGTTTCCATGTACCATTGATAGTGACTCACTTCTAGAGATTATTCAGATATCCTCGACTGTGGAACATAGCTACTCTACAGCTGGTGGTCGTCAACGTGCTTGGGTTAATCAACTTTGTGTAAATACGTTTTTAACTTGGTTAAAAGAAGAAATTAATCCCAACGCTAGGGTATATCCCAATATGGCTACATTACCAAGCTTTTGGGAATTTGTTAATGGTACAGCAATTACTTGTGATAATTTACGCTTGGTGTTAATTCCTACTTTGGCAATGGATGTAGATGAGTTGCGTGTCCCTCAAGAATGGGTAGATATTTTAGAGTGGGTTGCTGATTATTATCTAGGAGTGCAAGTTAATCCAGACGACGGTTGGATGCGAATTTTTGCTTACACAACCCATAATCAATTGAAAACTACTGGGGTTTATGACCACAGCGATCGCACCTACAGTTTAGAATATGATAATTTAATCCACGATTTAAATGTTCTGTGGGTAACGCGACAGTTTTATCCTCAAGAAGCTAAACGCGCAACAGTTACACCCTTACCATTCTTACCTCAAACCCAAGCAGAGAATTTATTACAAAGATTAGGTAACGCAGATATCAAATTTCCCCGTTTAGAAGTTCCGTTTCCGCTTTGGGGAGCATTATTAACTCATGGTGGTTGGCGACAACGATTATATGAATTGCGTCAAGGATTTACACAACAGGCATCAAATTTACAATGGTTTGAGGATGGTGTTTCAAATTTTGCCCAACAATTAGGTTGGGAAGTACGGCAATTTGCGGTATTGCCTTCAGGAATGAGGAGTCGAGAACCACAAATATCTGTCTTGGGATTATCTCGACAACTACTAATAGTAGACAATATATATGAATTACGTATTTTTCCTAAAGGCAATCCAGAAGAAAGAATTTGGCGCTTTGAATTACGCAGCTTAAATTTGGAAAATCTTATTCCTGTAGGGTTTAAACTCAAATTACTCACTGAAGATTTACAACCATTCACTAACAATGAAGATATAGCCATAACTTCTGTAGAACAATTATACCTTGAAGTGATGCTAGAACCAAATGAAGCGATCGTTTGGGAAATAGAACCTTTACCAGAAGGATATGAGCGAGAAATTTTACGTTTTTAATTTACAACTCTTTCTCTATGTCTTGGCGTGAGATAAAAAAATATTTTGTTATGAATCCCGATGAAAATCTATAAATTATTAGCAAACTTAAAACCAAGAAAATTAAAACTAATTAATTTCTGGCTTCTAGCTTTAGTGACCATCTTAATATGTATTTTAATCACTCCAACTTTAGCAACTCAATATTCTCAAAATACCAAATTCCAAATTACCGAAAGTCAAATATTATATGACACTGGCAGATTTGCCGAAGCAACACAAATCTTGCAGCAAGCATTACAAGAATATCAAGAGCAGGGCGATACACTAAAACAAGCCGTAGTTTTGAGTAATCTCTCATTAGCTTATCAGCAACTGGGTAATTGGCAACAAGCACAAGCAACAATTACTAAAAGTTTAAAATTACAAGGATTTCAACAACAAAACTCTTCAGTAAAGACAATTAAAAACTTAGCTTTATTAGCGCAAAGTCTAGATATTCAAGGACGTTTAAAACTATTAACAGGACAAACAGAACAAGCACTCTCTATTTGGAAACAGACTGAAGATTTGTATACCAAGATAGAAGATAAAAATAGTATTGCTCTGGCACGTCTCTATCAAGCTCAAGCATTACGAACTCAAGGTTTTAATCAGCGAGCTATTGATAAACTAGAACAAGTAAGTCAAACTTTAAACACTCAAGGAGATTCCTTAGCAAAAGTAGCAGTGTTACTTTCTCTCGGCACTACTTTGGAAAATGTAGGAGAATTGGAAAAATCTCACATTGTTTTAGAGCAAAGTTTGGCGATTGCTCAAAAACTAAAATCTTCAATAAATGTTGCTTTAAGTTTACTGAGTTTAGGAAACAATGCTCGTATCCAACAAAAAATTCCCCAAGCGATCGCATTCTACCAAAAAACGGTTGAAGTATCGCCCTCACCTCTCACCAAAGTTCAAGCACAACTCAATTATTTGGGCTTGCTAATAGAAGAAAAAAAATTCCCAACAGCCAAAAACTTAATACCAAAAATTCAATCCCCACTCGAACAACTTCCACCCTCGCGTCCATCAATTTACGCTCGAATTAACTTTGCTAAAAGCTTGACAAAAATTCCAAATTATGGATATTTTCATTCAGCCGTTTTGCTAGCTGCTGCTGTACAACAAGCCCATGACTTGGGCGATATCCGTGCAGAAGCATATGCTTTAGGTAATCAAGGTTACTTGCATGAAAAAATACAACGATTTGCTGAAGCACGCAATCTGACTGAAAAGGCTTTAATTTTAGCTCAAATAAGCAATGCGCCTGAAATTGCTTACCTATGGCAATGGCAACTAGGTAGACTATTAAAAGCCCAAGGTGAAATTACAGGAGCGATCGCAGCATACGATGCAGCAATAGAAACCTTAGAATCACTGCGTACTGATTTAGTAGCAGCAAAGCAGGATATCCAGTTTAATTTCCGAGATCATGTAGAACCAGTCTACCGCGAGTCGGTTGCTTTACTGCTGCAAAATTCTGCCAAAAAAACCGATGTCAAAATATTAGATAAAGCTAGAACTCGCATAGAAGCGCTACAGTTAGCAGAGTTGGATAACTTTTTTCGGCAAGCCTGTCTACAAGGGCAGAAAATACTGTTGGATAAAGTCGTAGACGCAGAAAATCCCAGGACTGCCATACTCTATCCCATTATTCTCCCAGAACAACTCCAGATAATTGTCAAAATTCCTCAGCAACCACTGCACCGTTATCAAGTTAATAAATCACAAGATGAAGTAGAACGTATCTTGGGACAATTACGCGAGTATCTTTTAGAACCAGATAGAACAGAAGAAGTGCAAGCCCTTTCCCAAGAAATTTATAGTTGGTTAGTTAAACCAATTGAAGCTGATTTAGGAACAAGTAAAGTCAATACTCTTGTATTTGTACTAGATGGAGCATTACGAAATATACCACTAGCTGCTCTTTACGACGGTCAAAAATATTTAGTAGAAAAATATGCTGTAGCTCTCAGCTTGGGGCTGCAATTATTAACTCCTAAATCTCTAGCCCAAGAACAATTAAAAGTACTGGCTGCGGGTTTAGTGCAACCACCACCGGAGTTTTCATCATTTCCACCTCTACCAGAAATTAAGTCAGAATTTGACTTCATTGCTCAAACAGGAGTATCTACCACAAAACTCCTAGACAAAGACTTTACCAGCAGAACTCTCGAAAAAAATATTAAAACTGCTCCTTTTAATGTCTTGCACTTAGCAACCCACGGGCAATTCAGTTCTCGCTCAGAAGATACGTTTATCCTCGCAACTGACGGTTCAATTAATGTCTTACAGTTTGATAATTTACTGCGTCGTCAGAGTGAAACCCGCGCACAAACCCTAGAATTATTGGTATTGAGTGCTTGCCAAACTGCCACAGGCGATAATCGTGCTACCTTAGGTTTGGCAGGGGCATCTATTAAAGCAGGCGCACGCAGTACAGTAGCTTCGCTTTGGCACATTAACGATAAATCTACTGCTATTTTAATTGGTGAATTTTACCGTCAATTAGTTGATGTCAAAGTAAGTAAAGCCGAAGCTTTGCGTCGCGCTCAAGTCAAGTTATTAACAAACTACCCTAATTACAGTCGTCCTAGTTACTGGGCACCCTATGTATTAATTGGTAATTGGCTTTAAGCAGCAAAGTGATTTCAAAATGCCATCGCTTTGCTGATTTTTATTCTAAATCGGGTTTAATGCCAAGCGATCGCAGTTGTGCTACCAAACGTTCAGCGCGTTGCTCTTGTTGTTGGGCACGCTGTTCTTGTTGTTGGGCACGTTGCTTTTCTTGTTCAGCACGTTGCTCTTGTTGTTGGGCACGTTGCTCTTGTTGTTGGGCGCGTTGCTCTTGTTGTTGGGCACGCTGTTCTTGTTGTTGGGAGGGAGTCAACATCCAGTTCCCTGCCCCATCATACCAACGTAACCAAGAATGTTCTATGTCTTGATAGCGCCCTTGCCACACACCCAAACCTAATTCTAATTCTGGTATCCAAAAGCGTTCATCTTCTAACTCTACTGCTCTGTAACGACCCCCATCTAACTTGAACATCTGGAAATTCTGACTATAACGGTCAAAGATAGCGTAGTAGGGGATACGCAGTATTTGCTCATATACTTGCCATTTTGTGGGGGGTTGTTCAACTGAGCGTAATGTTTGCCCTAAGTCTTCTTTTTCTGTGCCTGGAGAAAGCAACTCCACCATAATAAAAGGATTTACCCCTTCTTGCCAGACTACGTAGCTTAAACGTAAATCTCGTTGTTCATACAAACGCTCGCCACCGACGACTGCAAACCAATCTGGTCTTTTGTACCAGAGTGTGTGTCGCACATCGTAATACAGATTGAGGTCGCTGGCAACAAATATTTGCTCGCTGGGGTAGTTTGGTGGGCGAAAGGTTTCGTCTAGTAAACGCGGCTGTAATAAATGAAACTCATCCGGCAAACCTGGTTCCTCTGGATCTTCACTAGGAAGATCATACATGGTTGGTAATACTTCTTTTGCCGATAGCGGCGGATCACTTTGATACATCATTGTAGCTCAAGTTAATCTAAATCGGGTTCAATGCCAAGCGATCGCAGTTGTGCTACCAAACGTTCAGCACGCTGTTCTTGTTGTTGGGCGCGTTGTTCTTGTTGTTGGGCACGCTGTTCTTGTTCTTGGGCACGCTGTTCTTGTTGTTGGACGGGAGTCAACATCCAGTTGCCTGCCCCATCATACCAACGTAACCAAGTATGTTCTATATCTTGATAGCGTCCTTGCCACACACCCAAACCTAATTCTAATTCTGGTATCCAAAAGCGTTCATCTTCTAACTCTACTGCTCTGTAACGACC
>JAESGP010000186.1_pt1 | contig 19618 bp, 16 predicted proteins | sample 9269741 | NCBI WGS metagenome assembly JAESGP01 (sample SAMN15720684, study PRJNA650882) | algae metagenome | isolation source: Desmonostoc vinosum HA7617-LM4 and co-occurring heterotrophs from cave wall | place: USA: Waikapalae cave, Hawaii | collected 2011-05-27
ACGGGCGACGGCGCGGGGCGGAGGCGATGCCTCTGCCTTCGAAAAGGCCTTGCTCGCTGTGCTTCCCGATCTCCGCAGCTACGCCAGGTCCATCGATGCCGATCCCCACCGGGCTGACGACCTAGTTCAGGATGCCGTGCTCAAGGCGTTGCAGCGCCAGCACCGCTTTCAAGAAGGGACCGACCTCAAGGCTTGGGTCCTCACCATCCTTCGCCATCAGGCCTACAGGGACCGCCGCAGGGCGCGGCATGAGACCGACGATCCCGATGGAGAGGCGGCGGGACAACTCGTGTCCCATCCGGACCAGTTCGATCGCGTTGCGCTTCAGGACGTCTGGAGATCGCTCGAACAGCTGCCTTCACGGCAGAAGGACGCGCTCATTCTCGTGGGTGCGAGCGGAATGAGCTACGACGAGGCGGCCACGATCTTGGGATGCGAGACCGGAACGGTCAAAAGCCGTGTCAGCCGGGCCCGGGCATTTCTCTCGGACACTATCGGTACTACGCGCCGGGGGCTTTAGCGGAACCACCGGCGGCGAGCGCGGCTCAGCCCCCGCTACCATCGACTACCAGGCCAGACCCCTGCGCCGGGCGCATGACGAGGCCAACGCCATTAAGGTTCTGAGACTCCCCTGATCTTGAAGCGTTCCAAAGTGCCCTATATGGTGTTCACTGTATGCCCAGGGCCAAGCCTCATAACCGGGGTCAAGCCTCACGTGTCATGAGTGGGAGGGCGCGATGGCGCTGAGTGATTGTGGTGATGCCGTTCTAGATCGACCGCTCCCGTCGCCTCAAGCTGTGATGTCTCCGGAGGTCAGGCCGGTTCTGCCGGCGGCCTCCCGCGATCACCTCGGGCGCGAGCTGCTGGCCTTCTACGCCGCGCGCCTGAGTGACGAGCTGCCCAAGCAGCTTTTGGAGCTCCTTGCCCAGCTCGAGGCCCGCCTGCCGGGGGCGGGGTCCGATGCGGCCACGTTCCGAAAGGATCTCGTCGCCGCCCTTCCCGGGCTCCGGGCCTTCGCCTTGTCCCTGGCGCTGAGCGCCAGCCGGGCCGACGACCTCGTGCAGGAGACGGTCCTGAAAGCCTGGGCGAACCAGTCCCATTTCGCCCCGGGGTCCAACCTGATGGCGTGGCTCTGCACCATCCTGCGCAACCAGTTCTACACGGATTGCCGGAAACGGAAGCGCGAGGTTGAGGATGCCGACGGCGTCGCCGCCGGCAAGCTGACGGTGCAGCCCGCCCAGGAGCACGGGATCGAGCTTAAGCAAGTCTGGACCTTGCTCCGCAAGCTTCCGGCCGTTCAGCGGGAGGCCCTGCTGCTCGTCGCGGCCCAGGGACTCACCTACGAGGCCGCCGCCGAGCTCATCGGCTGCCAGGTCGGCACCGTGAAGAGCCGCGTGAGCCGCGCCCGCGCGATGCTGGCCGGGTCCTTGGGGGCACAGCCGCGCCGCCTCTCCGCGTAGGCGGGTCGGCATCAGCCGGATAGGCTGAGCGACGGCGCACCGGCGCGTCCGGCAAGGGCTTTCGCCCCGTTCACCCCCGCCTCGCGTTCACAAGGGCTCCGCTTTCGGCTAGCCTCGGGCCCACGCCGGATCGGGGGCATGACCCTTGAGGTCCGCATCGGGATGCACGGGACGCACCGTGTCGCCTGATGCCCTGCCGGCGATGCTCCTCTCCCACCGATGCACCGGGTCCCAGCGCATGACGGCTCTCGCGCCACGATGAGCGACACCACAGAACCGAACGCGCCCGGCGCGCGCCTCGTGCTCGCCTCGGCCTCGCCGCGGCGCCTCGCGCTGCTCCAGCAGGTCGGCATCGAGCCCGACGCGCTCCTGCCGGCGGAGGCCGACGAGACGCCGCTGAAATCCGAGGCGCCGCGCGACCTCGCTCGCCGGCTGGCCCGGGCTAAGCTCGCCCTGGCCGGAGAGGCGGCGCGTCGCCGGGACGACATGCGGCAGGCCTACATCGTCTCGGCCGACACCGTCGTCGCCGTGGGCCGGCGCATCCTGCCGAAGGCGGAGCTGCCGGAAGAGGCCGCGGATTGCCTGCGCCTGCTCTCGGGACGGCAGCACCGTGTCTTCACGGCGGTTTGCGTGCTGACGCCGGCCGACCGCCGCCGTGAGCGCCTCGTCGAGACTCGTATTCGCTTCAAGCGGCTGAGCTCCCGCGAGATCGACCGCTACCTCGCCGCGGAGGAATGGCGCGGCAAGGCGGGTGGCTACGCGATCCAGGGTCTTGCGGGCGGTTTCGTCGTCAAGCTCGTCGGCTCCTACAGCGCGGTGGTGGGTTTGCCGCTCTACGAGACCCTGAGCCTCCTGGAGGGCGAGGGCTTTCCCGTCCGCGCCACCTGGGGAGCGCCGCTGTGACCGAGGCGCCCCGCAAGCCCAAGGCCGATTCCTGTCCGATCTGCCGGAAACCCGCGCAGCCGGCCTTCGCGCCGTTCTGCTCGGCGCGCTGCGCCGATATCGACCTCGGACGCTGGCTGAGCGACCGCTACGTCATCCCCGCCGAGGACGAGGAGGCGGACGCGCCGCAGGGCGGCAACGAGCGGGAAAACGGATCGGACCGGTAGGAAACAGGCCCCCGCGAGGAGGCTAGACAGGCCTGGGCCCACTCACTATACCCCGCCTCCTGCCAGTGCCGCTCGCCGGCCTGACGGATGCCCAGGTAGCTCAGTTGGTAGAGCATGCGACTGAAAATCGCAGTGTCGGCGGTTCGACTCCGTCCCTGGGCACCATCGCCTCGCTGAGAGGCCGAAAGCCCCAAGGCGGGCACTGAGATCAGGACAGGCCCGAGGCGATCAGGTCGGCGATCCGTGCGGCCTGGTTGCGGATGTCCGGCACGGCGGTGCACTCCCAGAACACGCCCCGCCCAAGCGGTCCCAGCGCCCACAGGCCCGGCGTGACGCCGCCCTCCCCCACCACCTCGAAGCCGTCGGTGAGCGCGAGGCCGAGCCCGTGCCGGTCCGGGCGCGCGAGCCCGGCGCCGATCAATCGGTTCAGGAGCAGGCTGCCGGCCTGATCGGCCGGAATCGTTCCCCTGGCGTTGATCACGCGCTGTGCCTCGATCAATTCGGTCACTTGCCGGCCTCTCGGACGATAGCTGACGCTTGCCCCATCGGCCCCGGTCTCCACCGATAGGATCCGCCCGGCATGAATCCGGAGATACCCGTTGGCGACCATTTCCGCGATCTGTCGGCCGACGGGCGGGGCCATCCGGTGGCGGTGGATATCCCACCAGGGGCGGGCGTGGCGCAGGAAGCGGCGCTGCTCCTCCTCGGGCAGCCCCTGCCACAGGGCCAGGGTGATCGGCCGAAGGCTGTCGACCACGCTCCGCCACGAGACGTCCTCCGCCTGCGCCGCCTTCGCCTCCATCCGGAGGCGCCGGAGGAGGCGGGGCAGTGACCGGCTCTCCTCCTCGGACAGCGCCGGCTTCGGCCAGGGCGAGGTGGCCCCGTGGGTCAGCGGCAGCAGCCCGCGCCGCGAGATCGCGATGACGGGCCCGGGGAAGCCCGATGCCCGAAGCTGGAGCGCCGCGTCCACCATGGTCAGGCCGCTGCCGATCACCACGACGGGTTCCCCAGGGCGCAGCCCCTCGGCGAAGGCGCAGGACCAGGGATTGGCGATGTAGGGTCCCATCTTCGCCTGGACCGGCAGGAGGTTGCCGACGGCCAGCACGACACCGCCCACCCGGTGCTCCCGGCCGCTGGCAAGGACGAGGCGGTAGCCCTCCTGATCGGGCAGGAGGTCGACGGCCTCGTCGCCGACGAGGACGAGGCGCCGCGATCCGTCCTCGTCCCCGACCGCCGCTCGGAGAAGCGAAGTCAGGTAGCGGCCGTAGAGACCGCGCGACACGAAGGTGCCGACGGGCGTCTCGTGGATCTGCGTCTCGTGGATCTGCGTCTCGTGCGCCTGTGCGTCATCGCCCGATTCCAGCGCCGAGAGCCAATCGACGAAATGGTCCGGGCGGTCCGGATAAGCGCTCATGTTCGCAGCGCGCACGTTCAGGAGATGGGCCGGTTCGAAGGTGCCGTAGGCCGTGCCCCGCGCGAAGCGCTCGCCGCGCTCGCACAGCAGGATGGTGCGCGTCCCGAGCCGCGGGAGGAGATGCAGGGCGACCATGGTGCCGCTGAAACCAGCGCCGATCACCGCGATGGGAAGTTGCTTGGCGTGCATGAAGGCCCGATCCGTTCAGGCTCAGCTTATAACCGACCCGCGCCGGTTGCAGAGGTGCAATTTGAGGCGGCAGGAACGCTGTTGCCGGGCGGCGTCCTCGCGCGCCCGGCCCTTGCGGGAGGGCGCCTGAGGACGCTCCCAGCCCGCCGATTCACCTCGGCCATCTAGGCGACGTTCGCCAGACCCGTGTTGATTCCGAGGGCGGCCCTGGCCGCACGGCTCTCGGGGATGGCGGCGCGGGCGGCCGCTCGACAGGCCGCGAGCAATCCGGCCGTCTCGCTCCCGCCGAGAGCGGCCTCCTCGCAGGCGCGGCAGGCCTCGGAGAGCGCCGTGAAGCCGAGCATGCCGGCCTGCGAGACGAGGCGATGAAGCCCCGCCACGAGGTCCGGATTCGTCGCCTCGGCGGCGTCGGCGAGCAGCACGGCCGAGACCTGATCCTCGAACATGCGCAGCCAGCCGTCGATCTGGGCCTCGCCGGCCAGCGCGATCAGCTCGTCCAGGGTCCCGCGGTCGAGCGCGCCCTCGCCCGGCGCGGGCGCGGCCTCCGCGGGCGTCGCCGGCGAGGTGGCCGACAGGCAGCGCTCGATGACCGCGAGGAGGTCGGGCCGCCGGAACGGCTTTCCGACATGCTCGTCCATGCCGGCCCGGCGCAGGGCCGTGATCTGTTCGCCGAGCACGTTCGCCGTCAGCGCGATGATCGGGATGCGCCCCTTCGGGCCAGGGAGCTCGCGGATGCGCGCGGTGGCGGTGAGGCCGTCCATGATCGGCATCTGCACGTCCATCAGGACGAGGTCGTAGGTGCCGGCCTCCACGGCCTCGACCGCGGCCGCGCCGTCGCTGACGACGTCGACCCGATGCCCGGCGCTCTCGAGGATGGCGCAGGCGATCTCCTGGTTGACCTCCAGATCCTCCGCCAGGAGGATCGAGGCCGGCCTCAAGCCCGAGGCGGGCACGATCGGGGAAGCGGCCTCGCGCGCCTGCGCCGTGCCCGCGGGCAGCGTCAGGCTGAAGGAGAAGGTCGAGCCCTGCCAGGGCGCGCTGGTGACCGCGATCTTGCCGCCCATCATCTCGACGAGGCGCTGGGAGATCGCGAGGCCAAGGCCGGTGCCGCCGAATTCCCGTCGGATCGAGCCGTCGACCTGGCTGAAGCGCTGGAACAGGCGATCGAGCTTGTCGGCGGGGATGCCGATCCCGGTATCGGTCACCGAGAAGCCGATGCGCTCGCCCTCCGGCGCACTGCCATGCGAGGTCAGGCAGACGGTGACCGAGCCCTCGCGGGTGAACTTGATCGCGTTGTTGACGAGGTTGAGCAGGATCTGGCGCAGGCGATCCTCGTCGCCGACGAGCCAGGCCGGCACCCCGGCATCCGCCTGGAAGTTCAGGGCCAAGCCCTTGGCGTCGGCCTGTCCCCTCACGATCGAGAGCGTGTTGTCGGCGAGCGCACGGGGCGAGAAGGCGCGCGGCTCGAGCATGAGCGCCCCGGCCTCGACCTTGGAGAAGTCGAGAACGTCGTTGACGACTGTCAGCAGCGCGTTGCCCGAACTCTGGATCAGGCCGACCTGGCGGGTCAGGTCCGGCTGCAGATCCTTCCGGTCCAGGATCAGGCCGGTGAAGCCGATGATCGCGTTGAGCGGCGTGCGAATCTCGTGGCTCATCGAGGCCAAGAAGTCCGATTTGGCCTGGCTTGCGGCGACGGCCTGCTCGCGGGCGCGCTCGGCCTCCTCCGCCGCGAGGCGCTGCGCCTCGGCGTGCCGGTGCTGCACCGTGACGTCGCGGACGATGCAGAGCAGGTGCTCGGGCCGGTTGCGACGGTCCTGCATGAAGGTGACGAGCACCTCGAGCCACTGGCCCGGCCCCGTCTCGGAGGCGCAGAAGACCCGGAGCGGCGGCGGGGTCTCGTCGCAGGCCTGGAGCATCGCGGCCGTCAGGTCGGCGTGAAACGCGGCCGGGAAGAGCGACGGCAGCGTCTTGCCGCGCACCGCCACCTGATCGGCCCGGTTGGCGATCCAATGGGGCGGGCGGCTCGCGAACTCGATCCGTCCGTCGGGTGCGACGACGATGATGACGTCGGGGCTGTTCTCCAGGACTTTCCCAGTGAGGGCGGCGGCCTTCTTCAGCTCTTGGGTCCGCTCCTCGACGCGCTGCTCCAGCGCCCGGTTGTTCGAGGCGAGCGCGGCGTCCCGCGCGGTCAGGTCGGAGATGAGGAGCTGGAGCGCCTCGCTCAGTGCATTGGCCTCGGAATAGCCGCCTGCCGGGATCGACACCCCCATCTCGCCGCGCCGGTGGCGCTCGGCGAAGGCGACGAGCGAGCGCAGCGGCCGCGTCGCGAGCTTGGCCAGGGCCCAGCCCAGGAGCGCGAAGGGCAGCGTCAAGGCGCAGCCCCACAGGAAGATGGTGCGGCTGAGTTGCGCGACCGGCGCGAAGGCCCGCTCGGTGGGCTGGCGTACCAGCACCGTCCAGCCGAGGCTGCCCTCGTCGCCGTTCAGCGCGCCGCTTCCGCCCACGAGGTAGGCGCCCTGCCCTGCCCAGGGGGCGAGGACGTAGCGGCTGGTCCCGCCCGAGAGGGCGCCCGCGAGCCGCTGCGCGATGTTCGGGTCGAGGCGCTTGCCTACGGTCTCGGCGGGCCCCAGCAGGATCTCGCCGCTGCTGCTGACGATGAGCGCCTCGACGCCGGGACGGCGGCTCTCGAGCGGGGCCAGGAACGCGCGCTCGACCTGGCGCGCCCAGCTCCAGCTCAGGTGCCCGCCGAGCACGCCGACGATGTCGCCACCGGCGTCGCGCACGGGTGCCGCCACGTCGACGAAGCGCAGCGGCTCGCCGCCCGGGAGCGGGGGAAGCTTCTTGGCGAGCAGCACCGCCTCGTGCACGTCGCCGAGGAAGGCGGCCGACAAGGCGGCCTTGAACCAGGGCCGGGCCGCAACGCTCTCGCCCATGAGGATGCCGTCGCTCGCCGCCTTGAGGTGGCCCCTCGTGTCCGCGAAACCGATCCAGGCATAGTCGCGGTGCGAGCGCTGGACCGCGTCGAGCCAGACCCGCCAGGTCTGGGGCGAGGGCTCCACGTTCTGCGCCATGTCGGCGAGGGTCTGGATCAGGCGCTTGTGCTGGCGCAGCTCGCTGCTCAGCCGCGACTGCAGGTAGCCGGAATAATCGGCGAGTTCCTGGCCGATCCGATCCTCGAGCTGGGCCGCGGCGATGCGCTCGGCCGTCGCGCTCGCGGCGACGGCGAGCGCCAGCGCCAGCAATCCGAAGAGTGCCGCCAGCGACGCCTGCAGGGAAACGGGCCTCCACATCTCGTGTCTACCTAGGCGGCTGCCGGATGCGGCGCCGATGACGCCTCGGTGAAGGGCTGGGGTACGTCCCCAGGATGGGAGGCGAGAGCCGAAACGACCCGATTCCGTCCGCCCGCCTTGGCCTGATAGAGGGCCGCGTCCGCGCGATCGAGGGTCTCCTTGATGTCGCTCGCCTCGTGCTCGAACTCGGCGACCCCGATGCTCACCGTGAAACGGATCTCCTGTCCGTTCGAGGAGACGGGGAGAGCCGCCAGTTCCGCGCAGATGCGCTCTGCCACGATCTCGGCGGCGGCCAGGCCCGTCTCGGGGAGCAGCACGGCGAATTCCTCGCCGCCGAACCGGCCGAAGACGTCACTCGGGCGAAGGGTGAGGGTCAGATGTCCCGCCAGCGCGCGCAGGACCGCGTCGCCGCCGGCGTGGCCGTAGGTGTCGTTCACAGCCTTGAAGCGGTCGGCATCGATCATCAGGAGCGAGACCGGCCGCTCGTAGCGGCGGGCGCGGGCTAGCTCCGCAAGGGCTCGGTCGGCGAAGCTGCGCCGGTTGAGCGCGCCGGTGAGCGGGTCCGTCGAAGCCATCGCCACGAGGCGGTTGGTGTAGCCGGCGATGCGCCGGACCATCGGGCGGAAGATGCCGAAGGCCTCGGCGAGCAGAGTGAGGAGGACGACGAGAAGCGAGAGGTTCTGGATGCGCTGCAGGAGCTGCAGCTGCTCGCGGCTGGTTCGCTCATGCTCGCTCACCACGGCATCGAGGCGGCCGAGCAGCGGCTCCCGCGCCGCCGCGAGGACCGGCGCCAGGGCGGCCGGCATCGCCGGGTCGTTCCAGGCCATTTCCTCCACGGCGCGGGCCTTGGCGACGAACTCAGCCACCTGGGCATCGAGCGAATGCGCGCCACCGAAATAGAGAGCCTTGAGCTGGGGCGTCGAGGCCGGCGGCAGCTGGAGCTCCGCGTCGCCTTGCCGGAGGCGGACATGCGCCTGCGCGAACTGGTCGATGGCTTCTCCCAGGGCGGCGCGGGCGCTCGCATCGCCCGTCGACCATTGCCCGGCGAGGCCCGCGATGCGCTGCGACAGCATCCGCTGCCGGCCGCTGATGTTGAGGACAGAGGCGGCGCCCTGGTGCTGATCTAGGACCTGATGAAGCGTCAGGTGCGAGGCGAGCGACATCAGCGCGACGAGAACGAGCGCCGTCACGTAGGCCGCGGTCAGGGAACGCCCGGACAACTCGGTCATGGTAATTCGACCATGGCGACACGGCTCCGCCGAGAAAGAGGCGGTGAAGCTAGCGCACGGACCTGTTGCCTTTGTTAACGTGCGCCGGCGGCCCCTCCCCGCTCGGCTGCGGCACCGCGATCGGCTTCATGAGGGGCCGGCTCGCGAAAGGTGATCCGCCAGCGAGGAAGCGCCAGGGTGTCTCCACGCCGCGGCTGATTCCGATCCGCCGATCGGCGAGGACGGGCAGCGCCGCCTCGCGACCCGCGACCCGGAAAGGCGGGGCGTCGAGCGGCAGTCCGTCATGGCCCCGGCTCACGCCGAGCGCCTGGCAGAGGCGCCCCGGCCCGGCGCAGAGGAGGCGCGCCTGCACCGTGCCGCGGCGTTCCTGCATCGCCTCGATCCCGCGCGTCGGTTCGAGCGCCCGGATCAGGACGGCCCCGCCCGGCTCGCAGACGAGGTTCAGGCACCAATGCATGCCGTAGGAGCGGTACACGTAGGCGTGCCCCGGCGGCCCGAACATGCTGGCGTTGCGCGGGGTCGGGCCCCGGAAGCTGTGGGAGGCCGGGTCGCTCCGGTCGTAGGCCTCCGTCTCGACGATGAGGCCGCCGATCCCGTCGACGAGGAGGAGACAGCCGACCAGCTCCTCCGCCACCAGCGGCGCGGGCCTAGCGAAGAAGGCAGGACCGAGGTCGCGGCTCACGGGGCCTTCGGGCCGCCGACGAGGCCGCGCGCCCGCGCCATGCCCTCCGGGCCGAGGTCGAGGGCGAGCTGCGCCGCGCGCTCGACGTAGACGCGGGCCGTGACGCCCTCCCGCCGCGCCGCCTCCGAAATCGCGCGGCCGAGACCCGGCGCGATGGCGATCGGCACCGTGCGGTCCGGAGAGGTTGCCGCCGCGGGAGGTGGCGTCTGTGCCGGCGGCTCGGTGGGCAGGCCGAGCGCCAGCCGCCGCCCCTTCGCCGCGAGCCGGTCGGCGCGCTCGTTCCCGGCCTCGCCGGCATGGCCCCGGACCCAGGTCCAGCGCACGTCGCGGGAGGCGGCGAGCGCGTCGAGGCGCTGCATCAGGTCGACGTTCTTGACGGGGCCCGTGGCGGTGCGCCAGCCCCGCGCCTTCCAGCCCCTCATCCATTCGGTGACGGATTTCACGACGTACTGGCTGTCACAGCGCATCTCGATCGCGGCGCCCTCTGGGAAGTGCTCCAGCGCGTTGATCGCCGCCGTCAGCTCCATGCGATTGTTCGTCGTCGCCCGCTCGCCGCCGCAGAGCTCAATCGTGCCCTCGGGAGCGGCGATGACGGCGCCCCATCCGCCGGGCCCGGGATTGGGATCGCATCCGCCGTCGGCATAGACGATGGTTCGCATGGTGCTTGAGGCTCTCGCGTGGATCTCGGCGGCTCGGGCCGCGCTCTTAGCATGCCCGGGAGCGAGGGCGAGATCATACCCGTGATTGCGCGGGCGGAGGCAAAAACCGGTCAGGAGGCGTCCTCAGCGCGAAGTACGGCAGCCATGGCGGCGAGACGCGGCGCCATCCTGCGAAGACTGGTCGGGAGTCCGCCGTGCGATGACCAGGGCCGGCACCGCCTTCCCGCCAACCGCCGACGTCGCTCGCGCGAGGAATCCCGCTTGCTGAACGGCATGGCGCTTGCAACAACTACGTCACGATCAAGGGGATAAAAAATCTATGGTGGCGTCGTCGTTTCTTCGGTCTGCCGCGAAGCTCGCCTGTGCCGGCGGTACAATTCTCCTCCCGATCGCACCCCTGACCGCCCAGGCCCAGACCACCCTGCGGATCGCGATGACGAGCGCGGACATCCCGCGCACCCTCGGCCAACCTGATCAGGGCTTCGAAGGCAACCGCTTCACCGGCCTGACGATGTACGATGCCCTGACGATCTGGGACCTGTCCTCGGCGGACAAGCCGAGCGCACTCCTGCCCGGCCTCGCCACGGAATGGGCGGTGGACCCGCAGGAGACGACGAAGTGGGTGTTCAAGCTGCGGCCCGGAATCGTCTTCCATGACGGCTCGGCCTTCGATGCCGACGCGGTGGTCTGGAACGTGCGCAAGGTGCTCGATTCGAAGGCGCCGCACTACGATGCCAGCCAAGTCGGCGTCACCGCCTCGCGGATGCCGACCCTGCTGAGCGCCCGCAAGATCGACGACCTTACGGTGGAGCTGACGACGAAAGAGCCGGACAGCTTCCTGCCGATCAACCTCACCAACCTGTTCATGGCGAGCCCCGCCCACTGGCAGAAGCTCTTTTCCGCCGCGAGCGGCGTGGACGACGCGGCCAAGGCCTCTGCCGCCTGGGCGGCCTTCGCCCGCGACGCCTCCGGGACCGGCCCTTGGAAGATGACGGGCTTCCGCCCGCGCGAGCGCCTGGAGCTCGCCCGCAACGAGGCCTATTGGGACAAGGCGCGGGTGCCAAAGGTCGAGCGGATGGTGCTCCTGCCGATCCCCGACGCCAATGCCCGCACCGCGGCGCTCCTCTCGAACCAGGTCGATTGGATCGAGGCGCCGGCGCCCGATGCGATCCCGCAGATCAAGTCGCGCGGCTTCCAGATCGCCGCCAACGAGCAGCCCCATGTCTGGCCCTGGCAGTTCTCGCGGATCGAGGGCTCGCCGTGGAACGACGTGAACGTGCGCAAGGCGGCCAATCTCTGCATCGACCGGGAGGGCATGCGCGACGGGCTGCTCGGCGGCTACATGGCGCCGGCCACCGGCACCGTGGAGGCCGGCCATCCCTGGCGCGGCGAGCCGAGCTTCAAGATCCGCTACGACCTCAAGGAGGCGCAGCGCCTGATGAAGGCGGCCGGCTTCTCGGAATCGAAGCGCCTCACCGTGAAGACCCAGACCTCGGCCTCGGGCTCCGGCCAGATGCAGCCCCTGCCGATGAACGAGTACATCCAGCAGGCGCTCGCCGAGTGCTACTTCGACGTGAAGCTCGACGTGATCGAGTGGAACACGCTGTTCACCAACTGGCGGCGGGGCGCCAAGGACCCCTCCGCCAACGGCGCGCACGCGGTGAACGTCACCTTCGCGGCGATGGACCCCTTCTTCGCCCTCGTGCGCTTCCTGCAATCGGGCATGGCGCCGCCGGTCTCGAACAATTGGGGCTTCATCAACGAGCCGCGCTACGACGAGCTGATCAGGACCGCGCGTCAGAGCTTCGAGCCGGCCGCGCGCGATGCGGCGCTCGCCAAGCTCCACGCGGCGGCAGTGGACGACGCGGCCTTCCTCTGGGTGGCGCATGATGTCGGGCCCCGCGCGATGAGCCCGAAGATCAAGAACTTCGTCCAGCCCAAGAGCTGGTTCGTGGACTTCTCGCCCATCACGATGACGCCGTGATGGTCTCGCTGACCGGATCGGGCACGCTCTTCCCTCCCCCCTCCGCGGGGCGAGGATAACGCGATGCTCGCCTACGTCGCCAAGCGCCTGCTCTACGCTGTCCCCGTCGTCTTCAGCGTGGCCCTGGTCTGCTTCCTCCTGGTGCATCTCGCCGGCGACCCGCTCACCTCCGTCCTGCCGCCGGATGCGTCCGCCGAACTCGCGGCCCAGCTGAAATCCACCTACGGCTTCGACAAGCCGCTCCCCGTCCAGTTCGGCCTCTGGATCTGGAACGCGCTCAACGGCGACCTCGGCACCTCCATCGCCACGGGCCGCCCGGTGCTCGACGAGGTCCGCAACGCGGTCGGCCGCACCTTCATCCTCGCCGCAACGGCCGCCTGCCTCGGCTTCCTCGCCGGCGGCTTCCTCGGCCTGGTGGCCGGCTATTACCGTGACACCTGGGTCGACAAGCTCGCCACCGGCATCGCGCTCGCCGGCGTCAGCGTGCCCCATTACTGGCTCGGCATGGTCCTCGTGATCGTGTTCTCCGTCCAGCTCGCCTGGCTGCCGGCCGTCGGCAGCGGACCGGGCGCCTGGGCCTGGGACCTCGAGCACCTGCGCTATCTCGTCCTGCCCGCGGTGACGATGGCGGTGATCCCCATGGGCATCATCACGCGCACCGTGCGGGCGCTCGTCGGCGACACCCTCTCTCTCGATTTCGTCGACGGTCTCAGGGCCAAGGGCCTGCGCGAACGGCAGGTTTTCGTCCACATAGTCAAGAACGTCGCGCCGACCGCCATTGCGGTGGCGGGGCTGCAGCTCGGTTACCTGCTCGGCGGCTCGATCCTGATCGAGACCGTGTTCTCCTGGCCCGGCACCGGCCTTCTCCTCAACTCCGCGATCTTCCAGCGTGACCTGCCGCTGCTGCAGGGCACGATCCTGGTGCTCGCCCTGTTCTTCGTCGCCTTGAATCTCATCGTCGACGTCGCCCAGGCAGCGATCGACCCGCGCATCCAAAGGTCCTGACCGTGGCGGCCGGCATCGAGACCCTGGCGGCCATCGCCCGCGTCGAGAAGGCCCCCGGATACTGGCGCACGGTCGGAGGGCGCCTGCTGCGCGATCCGCTCAGCATGATCTGCGCGCTGGTGCTCCTCGCAATCCTGCTCTCGGCACTTCTCGCGCCCTGGCTCGGCCTTTCGGACCCCTATCAGGGCTCGATGATCCGGCGGCTCAAGCCCATCGGCACGCCGGGCTATCCGCTCGGCACCGACGAGCTCGGGCGAGATATGGTGGCACGTCTGATCTATGGCGGGCGCCTGTCTCTGCTGATCGGCATCCTGCCCGTGGTGAACGCCTTCGTGATCGGCGCCAGCCTCGGCATCCTCGCGGGCTATGCCGGCGGCGCGACGAACTCGGCGATCATGCGCACGATCGACGTGTTCTACGCCTTCCCCTCGGTGCTCCTCGCCATCGCGATCTCGGGCGCGCTGGGTGCAGGCATCCTCAACGCCGTGGTCTCGCTCACCGTGGTTTTCGTGCCGCCGATCGCCCGGGTGGCCGAGAGCGTCACCACGAGCGTGCGCGGCCTCGACTTCGTCGATGCCGCCAGGGCCTCGGGCGCCGGCGCGCTCCGGATCATGCGGGTCCACGTGCTCGGCAACGTGATCGGCCCGATCTTCGTCTACGCCACCAGCCTGATCTCGGTCTCGATGATCCTGGCGGCCGGCCTCTCGTTCCTCGGCCTCGGCACGCGCCCGCCCGAGCCGGAATGGGGCCTGATGCTGAACACCCTGCGCAACGCGATCTACGCGCAGCCCTGGGTCGCGGCGTTGCCCGGCGCGATGATCTTCGCGGTCTCCGTCTGCTTCAACCTGTTCAGCGATGGGCTGCGCTCCGCCATGGACATCCGCCGCTAATGCTGAGCCCCGCTCCCGATCGCGGCGGACCCGCCCAACCGCTTCTCGAGGTCCGCGGCCTCACGAAGCACTTCAAGGCGCGGGGCAAGCCCTTCGCGCCGCCCAAGGTGGTGCGGGCCGTCGACGGGATCTCCTTCGCGGTCGCCAAGGGCGAGACCGTGGGGGTGGTGGGCGAATCCGGCTGCGGCAAGTCCACGGCGGCGCGGCTCCTGATGCACCTGATGCCGCGCGATGCCGGGGACATCCTCTACGACGGCGAGCGGGTCGGCGGCACGCTGCCCCTGCGCGACCTGCGCCGGCGCATGCAGATGGTCTTCCAGGATTCCTACGCCTCGCTCAACCCGCGCCTCACCATCGAGGATTCGATCGCCTTCGGGCCGACGGTCCACGGAATCCGCGACGCGGCCGCGCGGAACCTGGCGCGCGACCTCCTCCGCCGCGTCGGGCTTGAGCCGAACACCTTCGCCGGGCGCTATCCCCACGAGATCTCCGGCGGCCAGCGACAGCGCATCAACATCGCCCGGGCGCTGGCGCTGGGGCCGAGCCTCGTCATCCTCGACGAGGCCGTCTCGGCGCTCGACAAGTCCGTCGAGGCGCAGGTCCTCAACCTGCTCGTCGACCTGAAGACCGAGCTCGGGCTGACCTTCCTGTTCATCAGCCACGACCTCAACGTGATGCGCTTCATCTCGGACCGCATCCTCGTCATGTATCTCGGCGAGGTGGTGGAGATCGGGCCCGTGGAGAGCCTGTGGGCCGCCCCGCGCCATCCCTACACGGCGGCGCTGATCGCGGCGATGCCGACCCTGGACCCTGACCGGCGCACCATGACGGCGCCGATCGCCGGCGACCCGCCGAGCCCGATCGACCCGCCCTCGGGTTGCCGCTTCCACACCCGCTGCGCCTTCGCGGAGGGCGTCTGCGCGAAGGTGCATCCGACGCTGGCGGAGGTCGGGCCGGACCATCAGGCGGCCTGCCTGATGGCGGTGCCAGGCTCCGGGCATTCGAGGGCTGCGGCATGAGATGGGTCGGGAAAGTGCTGAGTGCGGGGGCGAGGCGCGTCCCCTCTTCCCCTGGGAGAGGGAGCACGGTCGCGCCATGACCGCTCCCATCGTGGAAATCGACGACCTCCATGTCCGCTTCTCGGGTCGCCGGACGGTCCACGCGCTGAATGGCGTTAGCCTGTCCCTGGCGCCGGGCGAGGTGATCGGCCTCCTCGGCGAATCCGGCTCGGGCAAGAGCGTCACCTTGCGCGCCCTGATGCGGCTGATGCCGCGGCATGCGCGGGTCTCGGGCGGCATCCGGGTCGCGGGCCAGGACGTGCTGGCGATAAAGGATGCAGCGCTCGCACGCTATCGCGGCCGCACGGTCTCGATGATCTTCCAGGAGCCGGGGCTTGCCCTCGATCCCGTCTACACGATCGGCCGGCAGATCGCGGAATCCGTGGTCAGCCACGAGGGTGTCTCGTGGGCACAGGCGCGGGCGCGCGCTCTCGAAATGCTCGAGCGCGTGCGCATCCCCTCGGCCCGGACCAGGCTCGATTCCTATCCGCACGAGATGTCGGGCGGCATGCGCCAGCGGGCGATGATCGCGCTGGCGCTGGCCTGCCGGCCGCAGGTCCTGCTCGCCGACGAGCCGACGACGGCGCTCGACGCCACGGTGCAGATCCAGATCCTCCTCCTGCTGCGCGAGCTGCAGCAGGAGCTCGGCATGGCGGTGATCTTCGTGACCCACGACATCGGCGTCGCCGTCGAGATCTGCGACCGGATCGCCGTGATGTATGCCGGCCGCATCGTTGAGACGGGCACGTTGCGCGAGGTCGTCCGCGACCCACGCCACCCCTACACGCAGGGGCTTCTCTCCGCGACCGTCCACGGCGCGACGGGGCGCGGCCGGCTCAAGACGATCCCCGGCGCGCCGCCGAGCCTCGACCAGGCGCCGGCCGCCTGCAGCTTCGCGCCCCGCTGCGACCGGGCGGTCCCGCCCTGCCGCGAGGCGGTGCCGCCCCTTTACGCGATTTCGCCGGAGCGGGGCGCCCGGTGTATCTTCGCGCGCGAGCAACGCGCGGAGACCATGGCTTGACCTCGAAGAACGGCAGCAACGCGCCCGGCCTCCACGCCTATTGGATGCCGTTCACGGCCAACCGGCAGTTCAAGGCCGACCCGCGCATGATCGTGGCGGCCGACGGCATGTACTACACGGCCGCCGACGGCACGCGCGTCCTCGACGGCACCGCCGGGCTCTGGTGCGTCAATGCCGGGCACGGGCGCCGCCGGATCGCGGAGGCCGTGGAGCGCCAGCTCGCGACGCTCGACTTCGCGCCCTCCTTCCAGATGGGCCATCCGGCGGCCTTCGACTTCGCCGAGCGCCTCGCCGCCATCGCACCGGGCGACCCCGACGTGCCCCTCGACCGGATCTTCTTCACGGGCTCCGGCTCCGAATCCGTCGACACCGCCCTCAAGATCGCGCTGGCCTACCAGCGCGCCATCGGACAGGGCACGCGCACGCGGCTGATCGGGCGGGAGCGCGGCTACCACGGCGTCGGCTTCGGCGGCATCTCGGTCGGCGGCATCCTCAACAACCGGCGCGTCTTCCCGACCCTGCCCGGGGTCGACCATCTGCGCCACACCCACGACCCCGCGCGCAACGCCTTCGCCAAGGGCCAGCCCGAGCACGGGGCCGAGCTCGCCGACGACCTCGAACGGCTCGTCGCCCTTCATGGCGCGGAGACCATCGCCGCCTGCATCGTCGAGCCCGTCGCGGGGTCCACCGGGGTGCTGATCCCGCCCAAGGGCTACCTGGAGCGCCTGCGCGCGATCTGCGACCGGCACGGCATCCTCCTCATTTTCGACGAGGTCATCACCGGCTTCGGCCGCCTCGGCACGCCCTTCGCCACGGAGCGCTTCGGCGTGCGGCCGGACCTCGTCGCCACCGCCAAGGGACTGACGAACGGGGTCATCCCAATGGGCGCGGTCTTCGCCTCGCGCGCCGTCCACGATGCCCTGATGCACGGCCCCGGACCCGCCATCGAGCTCTTCCACGGCTACACCTATTCGGGGCATCCCGTGGCCGCGGCGGCCGGAATCGCGACGCTCTCGATCTACGAGGACGAGGGGCTCCTCACTCGGGCGGCCTCCCTGGAGGAGGACTGGGCGGCTGCGGTCCACGACCTGCGCGGCACCCGCCACGTCGTCGACCTGCGCAACCTCGGCCTGATCGCCGGCATCGAGCTCGAACCCCGGCCTGGCGCGCCGGGGAGCCGCGCCTATGACGTGTTCGTGGATTGCTTCCGCCGCGGGCTGCTGATCCGGGTGACCGGCGACATCATCGCCCTGTCTCCGCCCCTGATCATCGAGCGTGCGCAGATCACCGACGCGATCAGCCTCCTGGCAGAGGCCATCGCGCGCGCGGCCTGAGGCGCGCAGCCGGGGCCTCATCGATCCGCCGCGACGGCATCAGCCAGGACGCAATGACTGCCCATTCCCCTTGAAAAGACCGCTACCGCACTGGTCTTGCCTCTGTGAGAGGCAATTGCTCACGAACTAGGCAGAAGAGCTGACGAAACGGTCTTTCCCCTTTTGGTTCCCGATGGCATGCAAAATGCTCTCGCGTCTGAGCCACCCAAGGCCGCGATCCCGATCGGTTTCCTCAAGCGTCGCGTTCTGAACGGACAAGAGGCATGGAATGACAAAGTACAAGCTCGAGTATCTCTGGCTCGACGGCTACACCCCGGTCCCGAACCTGCGCGGGAAGACGCAGATCAAGGAGTTCGAGAGCTTCCCGACCCTTGAGCAGCTTCCGATGTGGGGCTTCGACGGCTCGTCGACGAAACAGGCTGAGGGCGGCAGCTCCGACTGCATGCTCAAGCCGGTCCGCCACTTCCCCGACAGTACCCGCAAGAACGGCGTGCTCGTCATGTGCGAAGTGATGATGCCGGACGGCGTCACCCCGCACGCGTCAAACAAGCGTGCCACCATCCTCGACGACGAGGGCGCCTGGTTCGGGTTCGAGCAGGAGTACTTCTTCTACAAGAACGGCCGTCCGCTCGGCTTCCCGGAGAGCGGCTACCCGGCCCCGCAAGGTCCCTACTACACCGGCGTCGGCTACTCGAATGTCGGCTCGGTGGCCCGTCAGATCGTCGAGGAGCATCTCGACCTCTGCCTCGACGCCGGTATCAACCACGAGGGCATCAACGCCGAGGTGGCCAAGGGCCAATGGGAGTTCCAGATCTTCGGCAAGGGCTCGAAGAAGGCCGCCGACGAGATGTGGGTCGCCCGCTACCTCCTCCAGCGCCTCTGCGAGAAGTACGAGATCGACGTCGAGTACCATTGCAAGCCGCTCGGCGACACCGATTGGAACGGCTCGGGCATGCACTGCAACTTCTCGACGACGTTCCTGCGCGAGATCGGCGGCAAGGCCTATTTCGAGGCGCTCATGGCGGCCTTCGATCAGAACCTCGAGGACCACATCGCGGTCTACGGCCCCGACAACCACATGCGCCTGACCGGCAAGCACGAGACGGCGCCCTGGAACAAGTTCTCCTACGGCGTGGCCGACCGCGGCGCCTCGGTCCGGGTGCCCCACAGCTTCGTCAAGAACGACTACAAGGGCTACCTGGAGGACCGCCGTCCGAACTCGCAGGGGGACCCCTACCAGATCGCCTCGCAGGTCCTGAAGACGATCTCCTCCGTACCGACCGAGGGCTACGCGTCCAAGGCCGCCTGAGAAAGCAGGACGCACTCTCCTCCTCCTTGCGGGGAGGAGATGGAGGTGGGGGTCGTTCCGCTTGGTGAGCGACCGGGTCACCCAGCCATCCCCACCCTCAATCCCTTCCCGCAAGGGGGAGGGAAGAGAAAGGCCCCGCTCCGGCGGGGCCTTTGCGTTTCCGAAGAGCGCTAGCCGATCCCCTCGAACAGGGCCGAGGAGATGTAGCGCTCGGCGAACGAGCAGGCGACGGTGACGATCCGCTTGCCCTGGAACTCCGGCCGGGCGGCGAGTTCGAGGGCCGCGGCGACGTTGCCGCCCGTCGAGATGCCGCCGGGGATGCCCTCCAGCCGCGCCAGCTCGCGGGAGGTGTCGAAGGCCGTCTGGTTCGAGACCGTGAGCACGCCGTCGAGGATCGACTTGTGCAGGTTGTCCGGGATGAAGCCGGCCCCGATGCCCTGGATCTTGTGGGGTCCGGGCTGGCCGCCGGAGATGACGGGCGAATCCACCGGCTCGACCGCGAAGACCTTGAGGTTCGGCAGCCGCGGCTTGAGAACCTCGCCGACGCCGGTCACGGTGCCGCCGGTGCCGACACCCGCCACGAAGGCATCGAGCTGCCCCTGCGTGTCGTTCCAGATCTCCTCCGCCGTCGTCTTGCGGTGGAGCTCGGGATTGGCCGGGTTCGAGAATTGTTGCGGGATCACGGCGCCGGGGATCTCGGCGACCAGTTCGTCGGCCTTGGCGATGGCGCCCTTCATGCCCTGGGGGCCGGGCGTCAGCACGAGCTCGGCACCGAGGAAGGCCAGCATCTTGCGGCGCTCCAGCGACATCGTCTCGGGCATGACCAGGATCAGACGATAGCCCCGGGCGGCCGCGACGAAGGCCAGCGCGATGCCGGTATTGCCGGAGGTCGGCTCGACCAGCGTGCCGCCGGGCTGCAGCTTGCCCGAAGCCTCCAGGGCATCGATCATGTTGACGCCGATGCGGTCCTTGACGCTCGCGATCG
>JAESGP010000187.1_pt1 | contig 19310 bp, 16 predicted proteins | sample 9269741 | NCBI WGS metagenome assembly JAESGP01 (sample SAMN15720684, study PRJNA650882) | algae metagenome | isolation source: Desmonostoc vinosum HA7617-LM4 and co-occurring heterotrophs from cave wall | place: USA: Waikapalae cave, Hawaii | collected 2011-05-27
CCGCTCGCCGGAAGGACCCCAGCCCTTGCTGATCGAGGTCGGTCATTTTGCCCTGGCGCTCGCCCTGGCCCTGTCCCTGGTCCAGGCGATCATGCCGGTCTGGGCCATGCGTTCCGGCGACCCGGCCCTGCGCGCCGTGGCGAGTCCGGCCGCGCTCGGCGCCTTCGCCTGCGTGCTCTTCGCCTTCGCGGCGCTGACCTACGCGCACGCGACCTCGGACTTCTCGGTCCAGAACGTCGTCGAGAACTCGCACACCACGAAGCCCTTCCTCTACAAGCTGTCCGGCGTCTGGGGGAACCACGAGGGCTCCATGCTCCTCTGGATCCTGATCCTCGCCCTGTTCGGCGCGATGGTCGCGGTGGCGCGCGACTCGGTCCCGACGGTGCTGCGCGCCAACACGCTCGCCGTGCAGGGCCTCATCACCTTCGTGTTCGTGCTGTTCCTGATCACGACCTCGAACCCCTTCGCGCGGATGAACCCGGCGCCGCCCGAGGGCAACGACCTCAACCCGCTCCTGCAGGATTTCGGCCTCGCGGTGCATCCGCCGCTGCTCTACGTCGGCTATGTCGGCTTCTCGATCACCTTCGCCTTCGCCATCGCCGCGCTCATCGACGGGCGCATCGATGCGGTCTGGGCCCGGGCCGTGCGGCCCTGGACGCTCACCGCCTGGAGCTTCCTGACGCTCGGCATCGCGATGGGGTCCTACTGGGCCTATTACGAGCTCGGCTGGGGAGGCTGGTGGTTCTGGGACCCGGTCGAGAACGCCTCGCTGATGCCCTGGCTCGCGGGCACCGCGCTGCTGCACTCGACCGTCGTGATGGAGAAGCGCGACGCGCTCAAGGTCTGGACGGTCCTGCTCGCCATCCTCACCTTCTCCCTCTCGCTGCTCGGCACCTTCATCGTGCGCTCGGGCGTGCTGACCTCCGTCCACACCTTCGCCACCGACCCGACCCGCGGCGTCTTCATCCTCGCGATCCTGATCTTCTTCATCGGCGGGTCGCTGGCCCTGTTCGCCTGGCGGGCGCCGATGCTGCGCCAGGGCGGGCTGTTCGCGCCGATCTCGCGCGAGGGCGCGCTGGTGATGAACAACCTCTTCCTCGCCGCCGGCTGCACGACGGTGTTCGTGGGCACGCTCTACCCCCTGCTGCTCGAGTCGCTGACCGCGGAGAAGATCTCCGTCGGGCCGCCCTTCTTCAACGCCACCTTCGTGCCCATCGCGATCCCGCTCCTCCTCATCGTGCCCTTCGGCCAGACCCTGGCCTGGAAGCGCGGCGACGTTCACGCGGCGAGCCAGCGCCTGTTCGCCGCGCTGGGGCTCGCCCTCGCCATCGGCCTCGCGGTGCTGGCGCTGACCTGGGGCGGGCCGATGCTGGCGCCCGTCGGCATCGGGCTCGGCGCCTACCTCATCCTCGGCGCGGCGATGGAGGTCATCTCCCGGGCGCGCGGCTACGGCGGCAACCGGGCGCGGACGATCCGCGACGTCGCGCGCCGCGCCGCTGGCATGCCGCGCTCCGCCTGGGGCACGGCGCTCGCCCATGCCGGCGTCGGCGTGTTCGTGCTCGGCGTCGCCGCCCAGGGCTGGGCGACGGAGGGCCTGGGCACCGTGAAGCCCGGCGAGACCCTCGCCTCCGGCCCCTACGTTGCGACCCTTGAGCGGGTCGGGCCGCGCCAGGGCGAGAACTACGCGGAGACCACGGCCTTCCTCACCATCCGCAACAAGGCCGGCGACGTCGTCGGCACGACCGAGACGGGCAAGCGCTTCTATCCGAGCCGGAAGATGACCGTGACGGAATCGGGCCTGCTCACCCGCGGGGTCAGCCAGGTCTATGCCAGCCTCGGCGAGGTGATGCCCGACGGCTCGGTCGGCCTCAGGCTCTACTACAAGCCCCTGGTGCTGCTGATCTGGCTCGGCGCCCTCGTCATGGCGATCGGGGGCTTCGTCTCGCTGACCGACCGCCGCATGCGCGTCGGCGCGCCGCGGCGCGCCAAGGCGAAGCCGCTGCCCAACGCGGTGCCCGCCGAATGACCCGCGCGCTCGGCCCCGCGGCTCTTGCCCTTCTCGTCTCCCTCGCCGGCGGGGCCGGGGCCGTGCAGCCGGACGAAGTTCTGCCCGATCCCAAGCTCGAGAGCCGTGCGCGCGACATCTCCTCCGGCCTGCGCTGCCTCGTCTGCCAGAACCAGTCGATCGACGATTCCGACGCGCCGCTCGCCCGCGACCTGCGCCTCATCGTCCGCGAACGGCTCAAGGCCGGCGACGACGATCGCCAGGTCGTCGATTACGTGGTCGGGCGCTACGGCGAATACGTGCTGCTCCGGCCGGTCCTGGCGCTCCATACCCTGCTGCTCTGGCTCACCCCCATCGCCGCCCTGACGCTCGGCGGTTTCGGGATCTGGCGGCTCGCGCGGAGGCGCTCGTCGACGGCGTCGCCGAAGCTGACGGAGGCGGAGAAGGCGGAGGTCGCGTCCCTGGTACGCCGGGATTGAACGGACGCGGCGTCCTCGGGCGACCTCACGTCTCACCTGAGTCCCATCCATCGATCATCCCTTAGGCAAAGTCAGATCTGCTCTCAGAGCATGCATTCAGGTATTATGACAGATTGCATGCGCCTAGCGCATTTGTGCGTTGCGAAGAACATGCCTTTGCAGCGCACCATCGAGCGCGCATCTTGCGGTCTCCCGGTGCAGCCGGCTTTCCGTACGGGCACTCCCGGCGGACAGTAATCGCACAGGACGAGACCCATGCGTTCCCTCTCCATCGCCCTTCTCTCGACCAGCCTTCTCCTCGGCTGGGCCACCTCGCCCTTCGCCGCCGAGTTGCGGCCTTCCCGCCAGAGCACCGTCGATCTCGGCAGCTTCCGCGGGACCGCCTATTACACCGTCGAGAATGGCGGCTACCGCGTGGTGGCGACCCTCGCCGCGGTCAACACCGGCGCCGCGCAGCCCCAGGTGATCCGCCTCGTCACGACCCTGAACGCGGATCAGACCGTGCATCTCTCGGTGCCGGGCACGCTCGGCCATGACGGGCGCGAGGCCACCGTGGCCTTCTCGCGCCGTGGCGACCGCGTCGAGGTCGCCGCAGCCGACGCCGCGTACTGAGCCGAGCCTTTGCCAAGCTGGACCTGTCCTCGGAGATCGCTCCGGGGGCAGGCCCTCTTCACGTCCAGGCGGCGCCTCGCTTTGGCCCCACTCCGGCGCGAGGAGGAGGGGGTTGCGGCGGGCGGCATGACAGGTCGCGACCGGCGCTTCGTTTACGATTCCTTCACCCTGAATCGCGAGCGTCGGAAGCACGATCATGCGCAACGCTTCGCTCCTCCAAGCTCTCGCCGCCGGGCTCATGGCGGCCGCGTGCCTCGCCGGCCCGGCGCTGGCCCATCCCCATGTCTGGATCACCTCGAAGGCCGAGATCGCCTACGGCGAGGGCGGCCGCGTGACCGGCATCCGGCACGCCTGGACCTTCGACGCGCCCTATTCCGCCTTCGTCACGCAGGGTCTCGACAAGAACGGCGACGGACAGCTGAGCCCGGACGAGCTCGCCGGCCTCGCGGCCGAGAACACGGCGAACCTCGCGGACTTCGCCTATTTCACGAAGCTCAAGGTCGCGGGCAAGGAACAGGCCTTCGCCGACCCGTCCGAGCCGCGCATGGCGATGGAGGGGGACAGGCTCACCTTGAGCTTCCTGCTTCCGCTGAAGGCTGCGGCGGTGCAGGGCCGCGGCGTGGCGGCGCTCGAGATCTACGATCCGACCTACTTCGTCTCCTTCAGCCTCTCTGAGGCCGCCGACGCTGCGCGCCTCACGGGCGCGCCCGCCGGCTGCGCCGCCACGGTGACACGGCCGAAGACGCCGGAGCCCGCCGCGACGGCGGCCAAGCCCGGCATGTCCGAAGCCTTCTTCGAGGCCCTGACGACGGCCTCGACCTACGGCGTCCAGTTCGCCAACCGGATCCTCGTGGCCTGCCCGTGAGCGCGGTCACCCTCGCCGGCGCTGCCTCCCGGCCCACCCGGCTCGCTCTACGGATCGCGATCTTCGCCGCGGCGGCCGCGCTGGCCGCGCTCGCCCTGGCAGGGTTGTCGCTCCTGACCGGCCCCGCTGCGGCGCCTCCGCCCCGCTCCCCCTTCGGCATCGGCTTTCGCGAGGCCCAGCCCGCGGCGACGGGCCTCGGCGGCTGGCTGCTCGCGATGCAGGCGAGCTTCTCCCGCAGCTTGCAGGCGGCGATCGGATTGATCCGCGACGGCGGCGGCTGGGAACCGATGCTGCTCCTCGGCTTCAGCTACGGCGTTCTCCACGCGGCCGGGCCGGGCCACGGCAAGGCGGTGATCGCCGCCTATATCGTCGCCGGCGAACGCGTCTTGGCCCGCGGTATCGGCCTCAGCCTCGCCGCCGCGCTCCTCCAGGCTTTCGTGGCGATCACCATCGTCGGCGTGGGCACCCTTGCGCTGGGCGCCACGGCGGCGGCCATGACCCGCGCCGGCACCCTGATCGAGACCGTGAGCTTCGCCCTGGTCGCGGCGCTCGGCCTCGCGATGACTTGGCGGAAGGCCGGCCGCCTCGTCGGCCTGATCGGCGGGACGCCCACGGCCGCTTGCGCGCCGGGCTGCGCGCACGGACATCTCGACGACGTGTCGCGGCTGGAACGGCTCCGTACTTGGCGCGAGCACGCGGCCGTCATCGTCGCCGCGGGCTCCCGGCCCTGCGCAGGTGCCGTGCTGCTCCTGGTGCTGGCGCTCTCCCAAAACGTTCTGGCCGCCGGCATCGTCGCGGTGCTCGCCATGGCGCTGGGCACCGCCCTCACGACGGCCCTGCTCGCGACCCTCGCGGTCTTCGCCAAGGGGCTGGCGCTGCGCCTCGCCGGCGGACGCGGCGGGGCCGGAGCGCTTGCCGTCGGCGGCCTCGAAGTGCTGGCGGGGGCCGTCGTGCTGGTCCTCGGCCTCGCGATGCTCTCCGGCCTCTCGGCGGTGTCGGGGGGCTGAGGGCCGAAGCGCGGCTCAGCGGCGGCCGTTGCCGCGCACCAGGGCCGCGGCCGCGGCGACGCCCGCCGTGAGGAGCAGGCCCGTCGCCGCCGGATGGAGCGCCGCCCGAGTGTAGAAGCTGCGGCGCATCACATAGCCCGGATGGTCGCCCCGGACGTGCCCGTCCCGGCCCGCCGAATGCAGGGCACCGGCGGGATTGCGTGGGCGCTCAGCCCGCATCTGCTGGCCGACCATGGTCCGGCCGATCCGGTCGAAGGTCCGCGGGGCGATGGCCTGGAAGGCGCTCATCGCGCGGCCGCCTCCGCCGACATAGATGTCGCGCTGCGGGTGCTCGGCGGCGTGCAGGATGGCCAGCGCCACCTCCTCGGGATCGTAGATCGGCGGGGGCAGCTTCGGCTCGTGATCGAGGTAGTTGCGCGCGTTCTGCGGGAAGGGCGTGTTGATCGCGGCCGGCTTGATGAGGGTCACCGAGACCGGCGCGCCCTCCTCCTCCAGCTCGATGCGCAGGGAATCGGTGAAGCCTTTGATGGCGTGCTTGCTCGCGCAATACATGCCCTGCAGCGGGAAGGCGATGTCGGAGGCCACGCTGCCGAGATTGATCAGCACCCCGCCGCTGCGCTTGAGATGCGGCACGGCGACGAGGGAGCCGTAGACCACGCCCCAGAAGTTCGTCTGGAACATCTTCTGGTGGTCCGTGTCGCTGACCTCCTCGAGACGTCCGAAGATCGAGAGGCCGGCATCGTTCACCCAGGTGTCGATCCGCCCGAAACGGCCGATCGCGGCATCGGCGATGCGCTGGACCTCCTCGCGATGCCCGACATCGGCCAAGACGTGCAGCGCCCGGCCGCCCTTGGCCGTGATCTCGGCCTCGATGGCGGCGAGCGCCTCGCCGTTGCGTGCGGCGAGGACGACGGCAGCGCCTTGTGCAGCGGCGCGCTTGGCGGCGGCGAGCCCGATGCCGCTCGACGCGCCGGTGATGACGATGACCTGCTCGGCCAGGGGCTTGTGCGATGCCTGCAAGAACTCACTCCATCAGGAAGATGCGAACCGTAGGGGAGGCGGGCGGGGAGCGTGGCCCCGCCCCGCTGTTTCCGGCTATCGATCGGCTTTGGCGCCGCTCGTGGTGAGCTGCAGGTAGCGCTGCGTCGTCGGACCCACGATCTCGAGGATCTGGCGGGCCGTGTTCTGCTCCTCCTTCAGCGAGGTCTCGAAGGCCGAGACGAAGCGCGTCTGCCCGGCGGCCTCGGTGATAGTGAGGAGCGAGGTGTAGATCGCGATCTCGTAGTTCTCGAAGGCGTGGTTGGCGAAGCTGTTCTTCAGGATCTCGTCCTGGGCCGGGGCGTGGGCCAGCGCCGCCATGTTGCCCATGAAGCCCAGCACGCCCTCCTTCAGGGCCGACGGGCTCTCGGCGATGGCGTTGAGCGCCTCCTCGATCCGGTCGCGCTGCTGGTGCGTCTCGTCGATGTGACGACGCAGGATCGTCTCCATCTCCGGGTAGCGCTCCAGGCGCTCGACCTGCCGCTCCATGATCTGGAGCGCCTGAAGCTCCACGGCGTGGGCGTTCTTGAGCGCCGTGGCGTAAATCGAACGGATGTCGTCGGCCATGATGTCCTGCTCCGTGGCGGCGTGAACCCAACCATCATGCGTGTCGGTGCATGAGTCGTTCGGCTTGCGTCCGCGTGTTTGGAATGGATGCAGCGTGACGCATCCGACGATCTCGCCGGATCGCTGCCGTGACCGGGCAATGATCGACCGTTGCTTCGGTTCCCTGAATCAAAGCTTAGCGGCTGCAATTCCGAAATATTTACTTAGGTTATATTGCAAGCTTTGCCGGCGGACCGCTCCGGTCGATAGGTCATTCTCTGCGATTACGGTGACAACCTGCCGCAACGCTACGCGTCGGCCCGCCTGAATTCGGGCTGGGAAGGAGCGGCGCTCGACGCGAACGCAACCCGGCGTCAACCTTGCTCTGCTTCGATCGCGGTCCCGAGTGGTTCAGGAACCGCGATGTTCGAGACGACCCCGCCTCATCCGAATGACGGAAGCGGCCTCGCGCCCGCCTGGCCCGCGGATGCGGCGCTCCAAGCCGCCATCCTCGCCTGGCAGGACGGCTTGATCCGGGAGCGGCGGATGGCCGCGAACACCGTCGAGGCCTATGGCCGCGACCTGCGCCAGTTCCTCGACGATCGTGCAGGGCGGGCGGGCACGCCCACGATCCCGAGCCTCGTCGCCCTGAAGCCCCGCGACCTGCGCGGGTTCATGGCCGCGCGGCGGGCGGAGGGGATCGGCGGCCGCTCCCTGATGCGGGCGTTGGCCGGAATCCGGTCCTTCGCGCGCCACCTCGAACGCGAGGGCCACGGCACTCTGGCCGCGCTGGGCGCGGTGCGCTCGCCGAAGGTGGAGCGCCGGCTGCCGCGCCCGATCCCGATCCCGGCCGCGCGGGCGATGACGGATGCGGACCTGCGTGCCGGGGAGGATCGTGCCCCCTGGGTGCTCGCGCGCGACGCCGCGGTGCTCGCCCTGCTCTACGGCTCAGGCCTGCGCATCTCGGAGGCGCTCGGCCTCACGCGGGCGGACGCACCGCTACGGGGCACGGATTCGGTGACCGTCACCGGCAAGGGCGGCAAGACCCGCATGGTCCCGGTCCTGCCCGTGGTGGCGGATGCGGTGGAGGCCTATCTCGACGCCTGCCCCCACGCGCTGCCGCCGGACGGCCCGCTTTTCGTCGGCGTGAAGGGGGGACGGCTCTCGCCGCGGATCATCCAGTATGCCGTGGCGTCGATCCGCGGCGCGCTGGGGCTGCCTGACTCGGCGACGCCGCATGCGCTGCGCCATTCCTTCGCAACGCATCTCCTCGCCCGCCAGGGCGAGCTGCGCGCGATTCAGGAGCTGCTCGGGCACGCCTCGCTCTCCACGACGCAGCTCTACACCCGCGTCGACGCGGCGCGCCTGATGAGCGCCTTCGACGCCGCGCACCCGCGCGCCGCGCGCGATCCCGGCCGATCAGAACGAGCTTCGAATTTGCCCGCATAGAGCGCCGCCGCCCGGCGGGTGCCCACCGCGACCGATGCGCGGCGGGCTCGATGACGCTTCGGGGCGGCATCGCTGCAGGCGATGCCGCTGACCGAGGCGACTCACGCCATGGCGAAGCGCCCGGTCGTCCTCAGCGATAGTAGCCAGGCCCGCGAACGATGCCGATGCCGCCGCTCAGCGCATTGCCGGGCCCGACACGACCGTAGCCCCGGCCATAGCCGTAGCCGCGTCCACCGTAGCGCGGGCCGTAGCCGTAGCCCCTGCGGCCATAGCCCCGGCCGTAGCCGTAGCCGCGCCGGCCGTAGCCGCGGCCATAGCCATATTGGACCTGCTCGACCGCTGCGGCCGCTTCCGGCACGGCTGCGACGCCGACCGGCAGGGCCGAGGCGGGCGCGGGGGCGAGGAACAGGCTGGCGGCAAGGAGGCCTGCGGCCATGATGATGTGCTTTTGCAAGGGAATTCCTCCGGAAGCGACGCCGGCTTCAACCTGAAGGCGGTCGGTCACCGTGCATCTAACGCGGCGCGGGCCGTTTTGGTCGCGGCTCGCGGAGAGTTGCGTTTCGCGATCGTGACCGCACTTGGCGAATGCGGCTTGGTCGGATTTCAAATCAGGCACTTAGATGTGGATGGCGCGCTTGCCCACGGCGAGCGCCGCCTCCTTCACCGCCTCGGTCAGCGTCGGGTGGGCGTGGCAGGTGCGGGCCACGTCCTCGGCGCTGGCGCCGAACTCCATCGCGACCGCGACCTCCGCGATCAGGTTGCCCGCATCCGCCCCCACGATGTGGACGCCGAGCACCCGGTCGGTCCTGGCATCGGCGAGGATCTTCACGAAGCCGTCGGTGGTATGGTTGACCTTGGCGCGGCCGTTCGCCGTGAAGGGGAATTTTCCCGCATTGTAGGCGATGCCCTCCTTCTTCAGCTCCTCCTCGGTCCTGCCCACCGAGGCGACCTCCGGATAGGTGTAGACCACGTTCGGGATGACGCCGTAATTGACGTGGCCCGACTGGCCCGCGAGCAGCTCGGCCACGGCCACGCCCTCGTCCTCGGCCTTGTGGGCGAGCATCGGCCCGGCGATGACGTCGCCGATCGCGTAGATGCCGGTGACGTTCGTGGCGTAGTGGCTGTCGGTCTGGATGCGGCCCTTGTTGTCGACCTGCACGCCGACGGTCTCGAGGCCGAGCCCCTCCGTGTAGGGCACGCGCCCGATCGCCACGAGGACCACGTCGGCCTGCAGGATCTCCGGCTCGCCTCCGGCGGCGGGCTCCACCGTGACGGCGGCCGACCCGTCCTCGACCGCGACGCCCGTGACCTTCGAGGACAGCTTGAACGTGATCCCCTGCTTGCCCAGGATGCGCTGGAACTGCTTGCCGACCTCGCCGTCCATGCCCGGCAGGATGCGGTCGAGATACTCGACCACGGTGACCTCGGAGCCCAGCCGCCGCCAGACAGAGCCGAGTTCGAGCCCGATCACGCCAGCCCCGATGATGAGGAGCTTGCCCGGCACCTTCTCGAGTTCGAGCGCTCCGGTCGAGGAGACCACGACCCGCTCGTCGATGGTCACGCCCGGCAGGCGCGTCACGTCGGAGCCGGTGGCGATGACGACGTTCTTGGTCTCCAGCATCTGGTTGGCGCCGTCCTCCGACAGCACCTCGACGCGGCCGGCCCCGGCGAGGCGGCCGGTGCCGCGATAGGCGTCGATGCCGTTCTTCTTGAGCAGGAACTCGACGCCCTTGGTGTTGCCGTCGACGCCGTCCTGCTTGAACGTCATCATCTTCTTGAGGTCGAGCTTGGGCGTCCCGACATCGATCCCGAGATCGGCGAAGTGCTTGCTCGCCTCCTCGAAGGCCTCCGAGGCGTGGAGCAAGGCCTTGGAGGGGATGCAGCCGACATTGAGGCAGGTGCCGCCGTGTGCCGCCCGCTTCTCGACCACCGCCGTCTTGAGGCCGAGCTGGGCGGCCCGAATGGCGCAGACATAGCCGCCGGGACCGGTGCCGATGACGACGAGATCGTAGGACATGAGTTTGTGACTCGCTTGTAGGTTCGGCGGGTCAGGTCCCACCATCGAGATCAGGCACACGGAAGCGTCCGGCCGCGCTGCGGCGGCCGGCGGACGGCAGCTGCCGGTGTTTCAGAGATCCAGCACGAGCCGTGCCGGGTCCTCCAGCGCCTCCTTGACGCGGACGAGGAAGGTCACGGCCTCCTTACCATCGACGATGCGGTGGTCGTACGACAGCGCGAGATACATCATCGGCCGCGCTTCGATCTTGCCGGCGCGGACCACGGGGCGTTCCTCGATGCGGTGCATGCCCAGGATGCCCGATTGCGGGGCGTTGAGGATCGGGGTGGACATCAGCGAGCCGTAGATGCCGCCGTTGGTGATCGTGAAGGTGCCACCCTGCATCTCCTCGATGGAGAGCTTGCCCTCGCGCGCCTTCTTGCCGAATCCTGCGATCGTCTTCTCGATGCCGGCGATCGACAGGTCGTCGGCGTCGCGCACCACCGGAACGACGAGGCCCTTATCGGTCCCGACGGCGATGCCGATGTGGTAGTAGTTCTTGTAGACGAGGTCCCCCCCGTCGATCTCGGCATTGACCGCGGGCACGTCCTTGAGGGCGCCGATCACCGCCTTGGTGAAGAAGCCCATGAAGCCGAGCTTCGTGCCGTGCTTCTTCTCGAAGATGTCCTTGTACTGGGCCCGCATCGCCATCACGGCCGACATGTCGACGTCGTTGAACGTCGTCAGCATCGCCGCCGTGTCCTGGGCGTCCTTGAGGCGGCGCGCGATGGTCTGGCGCAGCTTCGTCATCTTCACGCGCTCTTCGCGCGCCGCGTCGTCGGGCTTCGAGGGGGCTCGCGGCGGAGACTGACGCGCCTCCTTCGCCGGCGCGGGTGCGGAAGCGCCTCTCGCGACCGCGTCGAGCATGTCGCCCTTGGTGACACGGCCGTCCTTGCCACTGCCGTTGATCGTGGCCGGATCGACGCCGGTCTCCCGGGCGAGCTTGGACACGGCCGGGCCGTTGTCGCCCGACGGGCGAGAGGCGGGCGGGGCGGCGTCGCCGTGATTGCCGTAGGCCGCAGCCGATTCCTTGGGCGGCTCGGCCTCGCTGCGGGCCTCGGCCTGGGGCTCGGTCGCCTTGGCCGCGGGCTTCGCATCCGCCTTCTTCGGAGCGGGCTTCGCTCCGCCGGCTCCGGCCTCGACGATCGAGCCGAGCAGCGCGCCGGGCTCCACCGTCTCGCCGTCCTTGACCAGGATCTCGCCGAGCTCGCCGGCGGCCGGGGCGTTCACCTCCAGCGTGACCTTGTCGGTCTCGAGCTCCACCAGGGGTTCGTCGGCCGCCACCGTGTCGCCCGGCTTCTTGAACCAGCGGCCGATCGTGGCCTCGCTGACGGATTCGCCGAGGGTCGGGACGAGGATGTCGGTTGCCATGCTCTCTTCACCCCGCTTGGGGCCTCCTCTGAAATCGGTGTGACGGCCCTCTATCGCGACCGCAGGATCAAGGACGGGACCGGGGCGAGCGCGTAGGCGAAGCCGGCATCCGCCGCGATGACGGGATCACGATTCCCCAGCGCGATCGCCGCCGCCTCATCGGGCGCCTCGACCAGGGCGAGGCCCCAGGCCCCGGCCGGATCGAAGACGGGCCCCACCGCGACAGCCGCTCCGGCCTCCGCCTGATCCAGCCAATAGGCCGCGTGCCGGTCGAACAGCGCCTTCTCCGCATCGGTCGCGTCGAAGGGGAAGGTCGGGCGCGGAGGGCTCAGCCGCAGGAGGAAGTAGGGCATGGAAGCGTCTCAGACAGCCAGCGCTTCGTTGAGGAAGGCCTGGAGCTGGGCCTGGTGCTTCGACAAGAGACCGACCGCCGTCGAGGCCGAGGCCGGCCGCCCGACGTAGCGGGCGCGCTTCGAGGCCGAGCCGGCCTGGCCGAGCACCCATTCGAGATAGGGGTCGACGAAGGCCCAGGGACCCATGTTCTTGGGCTCCTCCTGGCACCAGACCACCTCGGCGTTGCGGAACCGCGCCATCTCGGTGGCGAGCGCCTTGAGGGGGAACGGATAGAGCTGCTCGACGCGCATCAGGTAGACGTCGTTGACGCCCCGCTTCTCGCGCTCCTCGAAGAGATCGTAATAGACCTTGCCCGAGCAGAGCACGACGCGGCGGATCTTGTCGTCCTTCACGAGCCTGACGCCGTCCGGCTCGTGCTGCGCGTCGTCCCACAGCACCCGGTGGAAGCTCGACCCTTCCGTCATCATGTCGAGGCTCGACACCGCCCGCTTGTGGCGGAGCAGCGATTTCGGCGTCATCAGCACGAGCGGCTTGCGGAACTCGCGGTTCAGCTGCCGGCGCAGGATGTGGAAGTAGTTCGAGGGCGTCGTGCAGTTGGCCACCTGCATGTTGTCCTCGGCGCACATCTGCAGGAAGCGCTCGAGCCTGGCGGAGGAATGCTCCGGCCCCTGGCCCTCGTAGCCGTGCGGCAGGAGCAGGACCAAACCCGACATACGCAGCCACTTGCGCTCGCCCGACGAGATGAACTGGTCGATCACGACCTGGGCGCCGTTGGCGAAATCGCCGAACTGCGCCTCCCACAGCACCAGCGCGTCGGGCTCGGCGAGCGAGTAGCCGTACTCGAAGCCGAGCACCGCCTCCTCGGAGAGCATCGAGTTGATGACCTCCAGGTTCGCCTGCCCGTCGCGGATCGCGTTCAGGGAGGTGAAGCGCTGCTCGTTCTCCTGGTCGATCACCACGGCGTGGCGCTGGGAGAAGGTGCCGCGCTCGACGTCCTGGCCCGAGAGCCGGACGCGGTGCCCCTCGATCAGCAGGGAGCCGAAGGCCAGGGCCTCGGCCGTCGCCCAGTCGATGCCCTTGCCGGTCTCGACGGACTTGGCGCGGTTGTCGAAGAAGCGCTGGATGGTCCGATGCAGGTGGAAGCCCGGCGGGGGGGTGGTGATCTTCTGCGCGATCTCGCGCAGCGTCTCGGCGGGCACGCCGGTGCGGCCGCGACGGGGATCGTCGACGTCCTCCCGCACCGCCTTGAACCCGGACCAGCGCCCGTCGAGCCAATCGGCCTTGTTGGCCTTGTAGTTGCCGGCGACCTCGAGCTCGCTGTCGAGCATGCTGCGGAAGGCGGCCTTGCGCTCGACCAGCTGCTCCTCGGTCAGCACGCCCTCGGCGACCAGCCGCTTGCCGTAGGTCTCCAGCGCGCTCGGGTGCTTGCGGATGCGCTGGTACATCTTCGGCTGCGTGAAGGCCGGCTCGTCGCCCTCGTTGTGGCCGAAGCGGCGGTAGCAGAGCATGTCGATGACGACGGGCTTGCCGAATTTCTGCCGGTACTCGGTGGCGATCTTGGCCGCGAAGGTCACGGCCTCCGGGTCGTCGCCGTTGCAGTGGAGGATCGGCGCCTCGACCATCTTGGCGACGTCCGACGGATAGGGCGAGGAGCGCGAGAAGCGCGGATCGGTGGTGAAGCCGATCTGGTTGTTGATGATGAAGTGGACCGAGCCGCCGGTGCGGTGTCCCTTCAGGCCCGACAGGCCGAAGCACTCGGCGACGACGCCCTGGCCGGCGAAGGCCGCATCACCGTGGATGAGGAGCGGCATCACGCTGCTGCGCTCGACATTGGGCTTGGCGCGCTGGTCCTGCTTGGCCCGGACCTTCCCCAGCACGACCGGATCGACGATCTCGAGGTGGGAGGGGTTCGCGGTCAGCGACAGGTGGACGTTGTTGTCGTCGAAGGTGCGATCGGACGAAGCGCCGAGATGGTACTTCACGTCGCCCGAGCCCTCGACCTCGGCGGGGTTGGCCGAGCCGCCCTTGAACTCGTTGAAGATCGCCCGGAAGGGCTTGGCCATGACGTTCGAGAGCACGTTCAGCCGGCCGCGATGGGCCATGCCGATGACAATCTCCTTCACGCCCAGCGCGCCGCCGCGCTTGATGATCTGCTCCAGCGCCGGGATCATCGATTCCGAGCCGTCGAGGCCGAAGCGCTTGGTGCCGGTGTATTTGAGGTCGAGGAACTTCTCGAAGCCCTCAGCCTCCACGAGCTTGTTGAGGATCGCGCGCCGGCCCTCGGGCGTGAAGGCGATCTCCTTGCCCTTGCCCTCAATGCGCTCCTGGATCCAGGCCTTCTCCTCGGGGTTCGAGATGTGCATGAACTCGACGCCGAGCGTCTGGCAGTAGGTGCGCTCCAGGATCTCGACGATCTCGCGGATGGTCGAGAATTCGAGGCCGAGAACGTTGTCGAGGAAGATCGGGCGGTCCCAATCCCGCTCTTCGAAGCCGTAATGCTGCGGGTGCAGCTCCTCATGGTCGCCGCGCGGGGCGAGGCCGAGGGGATCGAGCTTGGCGTGGAGGTGGCCGCGCATGCGGTAGGCGCGGATCAGCATGATCGCGCGGACGGAATCCTTCGTGGCCTGCTCGACGGACACGCCCGTCGCGGCGGGAGCGGCCGCGCCGTTCGGCGCCTTGGCGGCCTGCTCCGACTTCGCGCGGATCTTCTCGCCGACGACCTTTTCCAGGGCGCCCCAATTGCCGTCCAGCGCCGAGACGATCTCGCCATTCGCCGGCACCGGCCAGTTCGGCTTCTGCCAGGAGGCGCCGGCCGCGTTCTTCTCAGGCAGCCCGCTCTCTTCCTCGAGCGACTTGAAGAAGCTCTGCCATTCCGGATCGACCGAGGCGGGGTCGCGGGCATAGGCCGCCTGAAGCTCCTCGATATAGGCGGCGTTGCCGCCGTAGAGGAACGAGGTTTCGAGGAGCGCTTCGTTGACGTCCTGCCGTGCCATGTCCGTTCACCTGCCGCTTGGGACGTTGCCCGCAAGGGCGCCGTCCTGTCCCGACCGGCGGCTCGGCGCCGGTCCGGAGTTTCCTGCCGGATGCGGAGCGGCCGCATCCCTCCCGTCCATATGGGGTCGCCGGACCCCCGATCGCCGCAGGGCTGGCTTGCGCTCTAGCCCCGCAGCACCTCGACGAGGGTCGAGCCGAGACGCGCCGGCGAGGGCGAGACCCTGATGCCCGCCGCCTCCATCGCCGCGATCTTGTCCTCGGCGCCGCCCTTGCCGCCGGAGATGATGGCGCCGGCATGGCCCATGCGGCGGCCGGGCGGCGCGGTGCGACCGGCGATGAAGCCGACCATCGGCTTGCTTCGGCCCCGCTTGGCCTCGTCGGCCAGGAACTGCGCCGCGTCCTCCTCCGCAGAGCCGCCGATCTCGCCGATCATCACGATCGACTCGGTCTTCTCGTCGGCGAGGAACATCTCCAGCATGTCGATGAACTCGGTGCCCTTCACCGGATCGCCGCCGATGCCGACCGCCGTGGTCTGGCCGAGGCCCGCCGTCGAGGTCTGGAACACCGCCTCGTAGGTCAGCGTGCCGGAGCGCGAGACGATGCCGACCGAGCCCGGCTTGAAGATGTTGGCGGGCATGATGCCGATCTTCGACTGGCCGGCCGTGACGACGCCGGGGCAGTTCGGGCCGATGAGGCGGGATTTCGAGCCTTCGAGCGCGCGCTTCACGCGCACCATGTCGAGCACCGGGATGCCCTCCGTGATGCAGACGATGAGCGGGATCTCGGCGGCGATCGCCTCGCAGATCGCGTCGGCCGCGCCCGGCGGCGGCACGTAGACGACGGAGGCGTCGGCGCCTGTGGCCTCTCGGGCCTCCACCACCGTGTCGAAGACCGGCAGGCCGAGATGGATCGCCCCGCCTTTCCCCGGCGAGGTGCCGCCGACCATCTTGGTGCCGTAGGCGATGGCCTGCTCGGAATGGAAGGTCCCGTTCTTGCCGGTGAAGCCCTGGCAGATGACCTTGGTGTTCGCGTCGATCAGGATGGACATCGGTTGCTCTCAGCCCTTCTTCACGGCGGCGACGATCTTCTGCGCGGCATCATCGAGGTCGTCCGCCGGGATCACGTTGAGCCCGGAATTCCGGATGATCTCCTTGCCCTTCTCGACATTGGTGCCCTCCAGGCGCACCACGAGGGGCACCTGCAGGCCGACCGCCTTCACCGCCGCGATCACGCCGTTGGCGATGACGTCGCATTTCATGATCCCGCCGAAGATGTTGACGAGGATGCCCTTCACCTGCGGATCGGCGGTGATGATCTTGAAGGCCGCGGTGACCTTCTCCTCGGAGGCGCCGCCGCCGACATCGAGGAAGTTCGCCGGCTCCTCGCCGTAGAGCTTGATGATGTCGAGGGTGGCCATGGCCAGCCCCGCGCCGTTGACCATGCAGCCGATGGTGCCGTCGAGCGCGATGTAGGCGAGATCGTACTTGGAGGCCTCGATCTCCTTCTCGTCCTCCTCCGTCTCGTCGCGGAGGGCCACGATGTCGGGGTGCCGGTAGAGGGCGTTCGAATCGAAGGAGATCTTGGCGTCCAGGCACTTGAGATGCCCGTCGCCGGTCAGCACGAGCGGGTTGATCTCCAGCATGCTCATGTCCTTGGCGGTGAAGGCCTGGTAGAGCTTCGCCGTCAGCGCCTCCGCCTCCTTCGCCTGCGGGCCGGTCAATCCGAGGGCCTTGGCGACGGCGCGGCCGTGGTGGGGCATCACGCCCGTCGCCGGATCGACGGAGAAGGTGATGATCTTCTCGGGTGTGTCGTGGGCGACCTGCTCGATATCCATGCCGCCCTCAGTCGAGACGACGAAGGCGATCTGCCCGGTCTCGCGGTCGACGAGCATCGAGAGGTAGAACTCCTCGGCGATCGAGGCGCCTTCCTCGATGTAGAGGCGGTTCACCTGCTTGCCGGCCGGACCCGTCTGGATCGTCACCAGCGTCTGACCGAGCATTTCGCCGGCAAACTGTTTGACCTCGTCGATCGACTTGGTGACGCGCACGCCACCCTTGGCGCCTTCCGGCGCACCTTTGAAGGTGCCCTTGCCGCGCCCGCCGGCGTGAATCTGCGACTTCACCACCCAGACCGGGCCGCCGAGCTGTTGAGCGGCAGTCTCCGCCTCCTCGGGCTTGAAGATCGGCACGCCGCGAGAGACGGGCAGGCCGAATTCCTTGAGCACCGCCTTGGCCTGATATTCATGGATGTTCATGGAAGACCCTCGCCGTCATCCCGGGGCCGCGCAGCGGAACCCGGGATCCAGAAACACAGGTTGCGATCCAGTCCGCCTCCGCAGCGGTTCAGGATTCCGGGTTCGCTCTGCGAGCGCCCCGGGATGACGCTTCGGCTCACGCCAGCGCCGGGTTGATGCCCTTGCATGCCTCGATCAGCCCCTTCACGGCGCCGACCGACTTCTCGAACATCGCTTTCTCGTCGTCGTTGAAGGTGACTTCGAGGACGCGCTCCACGCCCGCCGCTCCGATGACGATCGGCACGCCGACATACATGCCGTTCACGCCGTACTCGCCGTCGAGATAGGCCGCGCAGGGCAGGACGCGCTTCTTGTCGCGCAGGTAGCTCTCCGCCATCGCGATGGCCGAGGCTGCGGGCGCGTAGAAGGCCGAGCCCGTCTTGAGCAGGTTGACGATCTCACCGCCGCCTTTCCGGGTGCGCTCGACCATGGCGTCGAGCTTCTCCTGGGTGGTCCAGCCGAGCTTGACCAGGTCGGGAAGCGGCACGCCGGCGACCGTCGAGTAGCGCACCAGCGGCACCATGTCGTCGCCGTGCCCGCCGAGCACGAAGGCGGTGACGTCCTCCACCGAGACCCCGAACTCGTCCGCCAGGAAGTGGCGGAAGCGGGCGGAGTCGAGGACGCCCGCCATGCCGACCACCTTCTTGGGCGGCAAGCCCGAGAACTTCTGCAGCGCCCAGACCATCGCGTCGAGGGGGTTGGTGATGCAGATGACGAAGGCGTCCGGCGCGTGCGCCTTGATGCCGTTGCCGACGGCCTCCATCACCTTCAGGTTGATGCCGATGAGGTCATCGCGGCTCATGCCGGGCTTGCGCGGCACGCCGGCCGTGACGATCACGACGTCGGCGCCGGCGATGGCCGCGTAATCGCTGGCGCCGGTGTACCTGGCGTCGAAGCCGTCGACCGGCGCCGATTCCGCGATGTCGAGGCCCTTGCCCTGGGGTACGCCGTCCGCGATGTCGAACAGCACGACGTCGCCGAGTTCCTTGAGGCCGGCGAGATGCGCGAGGGTGCCGCCGATCTGTCCGGCGCCGATGAGCGCGATCTTGCTGCGTGCCATGGATGCCAAACTCCGTTGTCGAATGGGACGGTGGTGATGGCCGGTCGCGGGTCCGGCTTCGGCCGCGACCGGACGGGTTCAGGCGTCTCGGTGACCGTGTCGCGACGGTGTGTGGCGGAATTAGCTCGATGCTTCAACCCGATAGGAGGGATCGCGAGCAGGGTTCGGGCCACGTGCGGACCCTTCAGCTAGACCGAGCCGAGCCGCAAAAGCCGAGCTTGGCTAAGATCTTAGCTGCGCTGCAGCATCCTGCCGGAACAGGCGGATCAGCGACTTACAAAAGCGGCGATCTGTAACTTCAATCAGAGTGCGCCCGATCTGAGCACCCGCTGGATGCCGTGAATCACGGTGCTCAGCCGCGCGTTCACGAGGTCTGAGGGAACGTCGGAATCGTGCTGGATCGCCGCCGGGTGGGTGAAGCGGTAACTCGCGTCGAAGATGTAGGCGATGGCCCGCTCCCGATCCCGGGCGAGGAAGGCGCCGGCCCCGATTCCCTCCTCGACCACGCGCTCCACGAGATTTCGCAGCCTCACGCGATGGCGGCGGGCGATGGGACGGGACGCGATCGTCGCCTCGCGATGGACCGCGAACAGGTTCGGCTCCCGGGTCAGGGTCTCGCGCTGGGCCGTGGCGAGGGCGGTGAGCAGGCGCTCGATCTTGTCGTCGGCCGGATCGGGGGCGTCGGCGATGCGGGCGAGTTCCGCCTCCACCGTCCGGAGCCAGCGGCCGGCGACCGCGTCGAGCAGCGCGTCCTTCGAGGGGAAGTAGCGGTAGACATTGGCGTGGGTCATGCCGGCTTCCGCGGCGACGGCGACCACCGTCACGCCCTTCGGTCCGAGCCGCGCGAGGTGGTCGGCGGCGATGGCGAGAAGGCGCATATCCGCGGAGACCGGGACCTCGCGGGCGCGCAGGCTCGAGCGCAGAGGCTGGCTCGACCGGAAGGACATGTTCGCCGACGGGGGCGGAGCAGGTCGGTTGGCAGGAACGGGATCGTCGGCCGACGCTTGCGGATCGGCGCGCCCTCGCATCGCAATCTCTCCCGGAACGTCTCTTCGAGGTACCAGGCCCGGCTTTGCCGGAGGACCCCGGACCCTCGCTTATCCCCTCAGAAGCTGTTCTTCCAGGCCCGCAGGGCCGTGAAGACCGTGGCAGGATCCGCGCCCGCCCGGTCGACGGCCCGG
>JAESGP010000188.1_pt1 | contig 19174 bp, 18 predicted proteins | sample 9269741 | NCBI WGS metagenome assembly JAESGP01 (sample SAMN15720684, study PRJNA650882) | algae metagenome | isolation source: Desmonostoc vinosum HA7617-LM4 and co-occurring heterotrophs from cave wall | place: USA: Waikapalae cave, Hawaii | collected 2011-05-27
AGGCCGGACCGGCCAGGAATCTTGAATCCTGGCCGGTCCGGCGGCATCGGCACCCGACGTCAGATCGCCAGGGTGCCGGCCTTGGCCGCGGCGTAGCGGTCGGCCACCTTCGACCAGTCGACCACGTTCCACCACGCTTTGAGGTAGTCGGCGCGCCGGTTGCGGTAGGTGAGGTAATAGGCGTGCTCCCAGACGTCGTTGCCGAGGAGCGCCGGGGTGCCGTCCATCCAGGGCGAATCCTGGTTCGGACGGCTGTTGAGCGCGAGCTTGCCGTCCTTGCCGAGAACCACGAAGACCCAGCCCGACCCGAACACCCGGGCGCCGGCCGCGTTGAAGTCGGTCTGGAGCTTGGCGAGGCCGCCGAGGTCCTTGTCGATGGCGGCCTTGAGCTCGCCGGTGGGCTCGCCGCCCTTGCCGCCCATGATCGTCCAGAACATCGTGTGGTTGGCATGGCCGCCGCCGCTGTTCTTGACCACCGGCCGCAACGCCTCCGGTAGGGAGGAGAGGTCCGCGAGCATCGCTGCCAGCGGCTTCTTGGCGAGCTCGGGCTCCTTGGCGAAGGCCGTGTTGAGGTTCGTCACGAAGGCCTGGTGGTGCTTGCCGTGGTGAAGCTCCATCGTCTCGGCGTCGATGGTGGGCGCGTTCCGGTCGGCCGGGTAGGGCAGGGGATCGAGCTTGAAGGGGCCGGAGGGCGCGGCCGGCGCGGCGGTCGGAGCAGGCGCCGGGGCCTGTGCGAGGGCGCCGCCGGTCTGCAGCGCGACGAGACCGCCGCCGAGGGAGGCGAGGGCGGTACGGCGATTGAGATGAAGCATGGTGATCGTCCGTTCTCCAGGTCGACCCTGACAGCGCAGGTCGCCTGGGCCTTACACATGGCGGAGCCCTTCGGTTTCAGCGGATCGACGAAACATCTCGCGGTCCGCCCGCCGGCGGGTCGCTCCAGGGAACCCAATGATCCATCCCGTCGCTTCGCCGGCTCAACCGGATGTGAACGAGGCGCGGACCATCCTCACGGCCAGACCTTGACCGCCACCGGGCGGCGCAGGAGGTCGCGGTCGGAGGTGATGGTGCAGCCCTCGACGCGCAGGGTGACGTAGGTGAGGAGCGCGGTGTCGCCGACCTCGTCGAAGTTGCGCGAGGGTGAGGCCGGATCGATCAGCGAGGGATAGGCGATGAGGCTCTGCGCGCCGCAAGGGTCGTCGTAGAGGGTGCGGCCGGCGATGAGGAGGCGGGGCACGTCCCAGGCGAGGAGGTCGCGCGAGGTCGTCCAGTAGAAGCCCGATTGCGGGAAACCCTCGCCCTGGCGCGCCATGAAGATCGCAATCCAGGCCCCCGTCGCCCGGTGGCGCACCACCGCGCCCACCGGCGTGGGGAAGGGCGCCACCGGCTTGCAGGACTCGCCGCCGCCGGGCGGCTTGCGATACGGGTCCGGGAAGGCGGCGGTGAAGCCGGCGCCCGTCCATGCCCGCCAGCGGGTCGGTTCGCGGGGATCGTCGGAGCGGAAAAGGCAGACGCCCGCGGCCTGGTCGCCGCCGGGTCGGTCCCAGCCGGTGGTGGAGGCGAAGAAGTAGCGCCAGCGCCCGTCGGCGAAGATGTTCGACGGGTTGAAGAAGCCGCGGTGCCGGCCCTGGCCGACCTCCTGGCTGAAAGGCGCGCCGGCCACCACCACCGGCGGCGCCGCGCGGGTGAAGCTGCGGCCGCCATCGGGGGATGAGGCCGCGACGACGGTGTTGTACCAGCACTCCATGTAGACCTTCGAGCGGCAGCGGCCCGGGTGCTCGTTGGCCTGGTACTCGTGGTGGACCAGAGCCGCGACCGCCCTGCCGTCCTCGGTCCAGGTGGCGGTGATCCAGGAGCGGTCGTCGTAGAGGGCCGGGTCGGACTTCTCGCCGGAATCGAGAACCACCGTGCAATCGAGCTTGAGCCGGTCGAAATCGGGCCCCCGCAGCGCCCGGTTGCGGTAGTGCATCCCGAACAGGGCAACGGCGCCGGACGCATCGCGAAAGGCGCGGGCGGAGGCGTCCGGCACGTCGGCCCCGTCGCAGGCGTCGCGCGTCGCCTTGAACAGCGCGCTCGGCGGCCCGACGAGGGTCAGGGCGGAGAGCGGCGGCTCCGGCGCGGCGACTGCGGGACCGGTCGTCCAGAGCAGGAGAAGCAACGCGGTGCGGCGGATCATAGCTCGGCCCTGGACTCCGCGGCGAGATTGCGTTTTGAACCGTTACAATCCGCTTGCGCCCAAGCCTCACCTCGCCGCGCACGAAAGCCCCCCCATGCTGATCCTGATCCTCGGCCTCGTACTGTTCCTCGGCACGCATTCCTTCTCGATGCTGCGGGCGCGCCGCGCCGGCCTGATCGGGGAGGTCGGAGAGGGGCGCTACAAGCTCGGCTACACGCTCCTCTCGATCCTTGGTCTGGTGCTGATCGGCTACGGCTTCGGCCTCTACCGGCAGGAGGGCTACATCACCATCTGGAACCCGCCGGTCTGGACGCGCCACCTCTCGCTGCTTCTCACGGTGCTGGCCTTCATCGTGCTGGCCTCCGCCTACCTGCCAGGCCGCATCCGGGCCTTCGCCAAGCACCCGATGCTGCTCGCGGTGAAGATCTGGGCGACGGCCCATCTCCTGGCCAACGGCGACCTCGGCTCGATCCTACTTTTCGGCGGCTTCCTAGCCTGGGCGGTGATCGCCCGGATCAGCGCCAAGCGCCGGGCGCTGACGGCGGGGCAAGTCGTCTCGCAGCACGGAGGCGAGGTCGCACCGCCTGCCGGCTGGCGCAACGACGCCATCGCGGTCGTCGTCGGCACGGTGGTCTGGTTCGCCTTCGCGCGCTACCTGCATCCGCTCCTGATCGGCGTCTCGGCCTGGCCGGGACAGGCCTGAGCGGGTCGCCAAGTCCGGGTCGCGAAGTCCGGGTCGCCAACGCCGCCGCTCTGTGCTAGGCGCCCCCTTCACTTCTTGAGGCCGCCGCCCTCTGCCGGGCCGGCGCGATACGGCGATGGCTGAGAACAACGAGTTCATCCGCGAGGTCAACGAGGAGTATCGCCGCGATCAGGTCGCGGAGATCTGGCGCCGCTACAGCGGGGTCATCATCGCGCTGGCGGTGCTCATCGTGGCCGGCATCGGCGGCTGGCGCTACTGGCAGAGCGCCGAGCGGACCCGGGCCGAGGCGGCCTCCGAGCGCTTCGAGACGGCGACCCGGCTCGCCCGCGACGGCAAATCGGCCGAGGCCGAGAAGGCCTTCGAGGCCATCGAGAGCGAGGGTCCCGCGGGCTACCGCCTGCTCGCCCGCTTCCGCTCGGCGACCGAGACCGCCAAGCGCGATTCCGCCGCGGGTGCGTCCGAGTACGATGCGCTCGCGGCCGATTCCGGCCTCTCGGAGGGCCTGCGCGACCTCGCCCGCCTGCGCGCCGCGCTCCTGCGTCTCGACGCGCCGGACCCGGGACCGGCGCTGACCAGCCTCCAGGGCCTCGCCGCGCCGACCGGCGCGTTCCGGCACACGGCCCGCGAGATGCTCGGCCTCGCCGCCCTGAAGCGCGGCGAGTACGATGCGGCAGGCCGCTGGTTCGACCAGATCAACGCCGACCCCCAGACGCCCCAGCCCCTGCGCCAGCGCATCGAGGTCTACTCCGCCCTCGTCGCCGGCGGCCCCGTCGCGGTGACCGAGGCCGCCCCGGCCCCGGCCGCACCCCCGCCCGTGACGCGCTGACCCCGCTGAACTCGCCCTTTCCCGGACGCCTGGAGCGTCAGCGGAAGGTAATCCGGGACCCAGCGGATAAGGGTCGCGTCAGCGGCTCATGAGGAAGGGACCAAAGGTTCGGACGCTTCGCGGCTTCCCGTGCTAGGCCTCGGATCGGGTTCCGCTCAAGCTCCACCCGTGCGGGGAAGGAGTTGGAGCACCTCAAGCAATCGGCCGGAGACGGCTAGGAGACCCATCATGGACATGCCGACCGTCGCGATCGTCGGACGGCCGAATGTCGGCAAGTCGACCCTGTTCAACCGCCTCGTGGGCAAGAAGCTCGCCCTGGTGGACGACCGCCCCGGCGTGACCCGCGACCGGCGCGAGGGCGACGTCAATTTCGGCGGCCTCGTCTTCCGGATCATCGACACCGCCGGCCTGGAGGAGGCCGATGCCGGCTCGCTCTTGGCGCGCATGCGGATGCAGACCGAGGCCGCGATCCTCGAAGCCGATGTCGTGCTGTTCGTGATCGACGCCCGCGCCGGCGTGCTGCCGGCCGACCAGCCCTTCGCCGAGATGGTCCGCCGCGCCGGCTGCCCCGTCGTGCTCATCGCCAATAAGGCGGAGGGCGGGGCGGGTATGGCGGGCGCCTACGAGGCCTTCTCGCTGGGCCTCGGCGATCCGATCCCGTTCTCGGCCGAGCACGGCGAGGGCGTCGGCGAGCTGCACGATGCGCTCATCGCGGCCCTGCCGAAGCGGGACGACGAGGACGAGGACGAAGACCCCGACGATCGCTCCCTCAAGGTCGCCATCGTCGGGCGACCGAATGCGGGTAAGTCGACGCTGATCAACCGGATGCTCGGCGAGGAGCGCCTCCTCGTGGGTCCCGAGGCCGGGATCACCCGCGACTCGATTTCGCTGGACTGGGTCTGGCGGGGCCGGAAGATCAAGCTCCACGACACCGCCGGCATGCGCCGCCGCGCCCGCATCGACGACAAGCTGGAGAAGCTCGCGGTCTCCGACGGGTTGCGGGCCGTGCGCTTCGCCGAGGTGGTGGTGGTGCTCCTCGACGCCACGATTCCCTTCGAGAAGCAGGACCTCACCATCGTCGACCTCGTCGAGAGCGAGGGCCGGGCGCTGGTCATCGGCCTCAACAAGTGGGACCTCGTGGCCGACCAGCCGGGCCTGCTGAAGACGCTGCGCGAGGATTGCACGCGCCTGCTGCCGCAGGTGCGGGGCGTCTCGGTGGTGCCGCTCTCGGGGCTCGCCGGCGAGGGCATCGACAAGCTGATGCAGGCGGTGACCGCCGCCGCCGAGGTCTGGAACCGCCGCGTCTCGACTTCGCGGATCAACGATTGGCTCAGCGAGGCCACGCAGCGCAACCCGCCGCCGGCCGTCTCGGGGCGGCGCATCAAGATCCGCTACGCGACGCAGGTGAAGAGCCGCCCGCCGCACTTCGCCCTGTTCGGCAACCAGCTCGACGCCCTGCCGAAATCCTACACCCGCTACTTGGTGAACGCCCTGCGCGAAGCCTTCGACCTGCCCGGCACGCCGATCCGGCTCTCGCTGCGGACTTCGAGGAACCCGTTCGACAAGGGCTGAACTACGGCCCCCGCGTCGTCTCGGCCAGCCAATCCACCACGCCGTCGAGCGCCTGGCGGTTGCTCAGCCCCGCCTCGCGCCCAGCCTCGAACGCGGCGATCTGGCGGTCGGCGCTGGTGCCCTCCCGGGCGATGACGCGGGCGTGCTCCACGATCGCTCCGCAGCCGAGCGCATCCGCATCCTCGTCGATGAGCGCGAGGACGCGATCCAGGGCAGCGGAGTAGGGCAGGGCGTCCTCGCTGGCTTCGTCGATCATCTCGGACTCGACGCCGCTGCGCTGCGCCCGCCACAGGTTCTCCTCGGCGAGCGCCCGCGAGACCCCGTCGAGGCCGGCATGGAGGTCCGGGCGCCGCACCGCGAGACGCACGAGGCAGCGATAGAGGGCGGCGATGGCGAGGGCGTCGTCCAGGCGGGTGCAGGAATCGGCGATGCGCAGCTCAAGCGTCGGGAACTTCATCGAGGGGCGCAAGCTCCACCACAGGAAGCTCGCATCCTGGATCGAGCCGGCCCTGGTCATGATGCGCAGATAGCGCTCGTAATCGCCCGGGGTCCGGAACAGTTCGGGCAGGCCGGTGCGCGGCAGCTCGCCGAAGGCGCTGAGCCGGTAGGCGATGAGGCCCGTCGGCTTGCCCTGCCAGAAGGGCGATGAGGCCGAGAGCGCGAACAGCAGCGGCTGGAACGGCAGCAGCCGGTTCATCAGGTCCACGCGGGCATTCGGGTCCGGCACCTCGACATGGACGTGCATCCCGCAGATCAGGCTGCGTCGCCCGGCGAGGCCGACGTCGCGCAGGATGCCGCGGTAGCGCTCGCCCTTGGTCGGCAATTGCCGCGACCAATCGGCGACGGGGTGGGTGCCCGCGGCGAAGACGAGGAGCTCGTGCGCCTGGGCGATCTCCGCGAGCGCCTTCCGCTGATGGTCCAGGGCCGCGCGGGCCTCGGCGAATTCCGTGCAGGGCGGCGTGCAGACCTCGACCTGGCATTGCAGCATCTCGCGCCCGATCTCGGACAATTGCGCGCCGGCCTGATCGTGGAACGGCTTCACGGAGCGGCGCGGGGTGCCGCGGGTCTCGGCATCGGCCAGGAAATATTCCTCCTCGATGCCGAAACGGTAGCTATGGGTGGTCATGGCGGTTCTCTGCGCGGGCGCGTGCGCCTCAACTCGCGGGAGGGAGCTTTGTGCCGTGCGATGGAGCTCCCCTGTGCGCGGCGCTTACCCAGGGATGAGATCGAGCGCGTTAGGCGGGCGCCACATTGAGGCCGAGACGGAGAGCGCAAGCGGCCATTTTGTCGTCGAAGGTGAGGAGAACTGCTGACGCGCGGCGGCAGAGGGCGATGTTGAGGGCATCGGGCGTGCGAAGCGTCAGGTCGAGGCGGCGCAGGAAGCTCTCAGCATCCAAGACATCGGCGGTCGTCTCGATGCGCTCCGCGGTGCGAAGAACCCAGGCGTCGAGGTCGGCGAAAGAGGCTCTCGCCTCCTCAGAAGTGATCTCGCCCACCCTGACCCGCCGCGACAGCGCCGAGGCGAACTCGGCCGACGCGAAATCACTGACGATAGGCGTTCGAACCTCGGCGCGGAGGTAGGCGTCCGCGCGCGCCGTGAAGGGATCGTTGGTTAGAAGTGCGACGAGGACACTGGTATCGAGATAGATCCTCACCGCTCGTCTTCGTCGCGCATACGACTGACGAGTGTTCCGGCGTTTTCCGACGGCTGACGCGATCCGACGCGACGCTGAGCCAACCAGTCCAGATCAAGAGCCGTCGGAGGCCGGCCGATCTTGGCGACGGGCCGCAGCTCGACGGCTGGGTGTCCATCACACGTGATCACAACCCCTTCGCCCGCGAGCGCGCGGTCGATGAGGTCGGAAAGACGGCTCTCGGCTTCGGCGATGGTATGCTCGCTCATGACCATCATTATCTTGGCACGGGCACCGGCCTGTCCAGGCCGGATCAGGCGCTTCGCAGCGCCCCGCCCACCAGCCAAGCCGGATCGAACCACCGATCGGCCTCGCCGTCATACGGCAGGCGGGTGATGTCCCAGTGCTGGATGTACTTGGCGTAGACGTTCCAGACCGCGATGCCCCCGCCCACGAAGATCCGGCGGCCGGGATAGCGGGCAAGCACGGCTTCCGGATCCTCGTGGCTCCGGATCACGTCGATGGTGCGGTCCTTGAAGGCGAAGGCGGGGACGGAGGCGATGGTCTTGGGCCCGGCGATGAGCACGTGGCCCATGGTCAGCGCGAAGAACCGGGTCACGTCCTCGACGAAGAGCGGATCGGTGTTGCCCTCCCAGGGGAGCTGCCCGTTCAGCCCGAGCTGGCCGCGCTGGCCGATGGCGCAGATGCAGCGGACGTCGATCATGAGGAGCCTCGGCCGATCCCGGTTGTGACCGGCCCGGTCTACTCCGCCGCCCGAAACGCGTGAACCCGCCCCGTCGGGAAATCGTAGATCTTGCCCGTCTCGATCCAGTCCCGGCTGGCGAGCCGCACGAAATCCGGCGCCAGGTCCTCCGGCGTCCTCAGGGTATCCGGGTCCTCGCCCGGCATCGCGGCGGCGCGCATGCGCGTGCGCAGGGGACCGGGGTTAAGGAGCATCGCCCGGACGTTCGTCGCCTCCGTCTCGGCCGCGTAGGTGCGCACGAGGGCGTCGAGCGCGGCTTTCGAGACGGAATAGGGCCCCCAATAGGCGCGGCACTTCTGCGCGGCGGCCGATGTCACGAAGACCGCGCGGCCGGCGTCCGATGCCCGCAGCAGCGGGTCGAAGGAGCGGATCAGCCGCCAGTTCGCGGTGACGTTGATGTCCATCACCTGCGCCCACGCCTTCGGCGTCGCGTGCCCGAGCGGCGTCAGGTTGCCGAGGATGCCGGCATTACCGACCAGGATGTCGAGGCGCTTCCAGCGCTCGTGGACGGCCGCGCCGAGGCGGTCGATCCCGTCGTAGTCGGTGAGGTCGAGGGGAACCAGCGTCGCGCTCGATCCGGCCGCCTGAACCGCGTCGTCGAGTTCTTCGAGCGCGCCCTGGGTACGAGCGAGGGCGACGATGTGAGCGCCCGCCCGCGCCAAAGCGACGGCGGCAGCGCGCCCGATACCGCGCGAGGCGCCGGTGACGAGCGCGATGCGGCCGGCGAGCGGCTTGTCCGGGGACGCGCTCATCGCCGGATCAATCCGCCTCGGCGAGCATGGCGAGGCGCTTCGGCCCGGCGATGGCGAGGTCGGTCAGGCAGGTCGGATAGTCGCCGGTGAAGCAATGGTCGGTGTATTGCGGCTGCTCCGCGTTGCGCCGCTCCTCGCCCATCGCGTGATACAGGCCGTCGATCGAGAGGAAGGCCAGGGAATCCGCGCCGATGTAGCGGCGCATGCCCTCCAGATCGTGGGTGGCGGCGAGCAGCTTCTCGCGCTCCGGCGTGTCGATCCCGTAGAAGTCGGGATAGGTGATCGGCGGCGAGGCGATCCGGAAATGCACCTCCGTGGCCCCGGCCTCGCGCATCATCCGCACGATCTTCACCGAGGTCGTGCCGCGGACCAGGCTGTCGTCGACGAGCACGATCCGCTTGCCCTGCACCGCGGCGCGGTTCGCCGAGTGCTTCATGCGCACCCCGAGCTCGCGCACCGACTGGGTCGGCTGGATGAAGGTACGGCCGACGTAGTGGTTGCGGATGATGCCCATCTCGAAGGGCAGGCCCGTCTCCTGCGCGAAGCCGAGTGCGGCGGGCACGCCGGAATCCGGCACGGGGATCACGATGTCGGCCTGGGCCGGCGCCTCGCGGGCGAGTTCGTGGCCGATATTCTTGCGCACGGCGTAGACGCTCTTGCCGTTCACCACCGAGTCGGGCCGCGCGAAGTAGATGTACTCGAAGATGCAGGGCCGCATCGGCTGGCGCGGCGCGAAGCGGATCGATTCGAGGCCCTCTTCCGAGATCACGACGATCTCGCCGTTCTCGACGTCGCGGATGAACTTCGCGCCGATGATGTCGAGCGCGCAGGTCTCGGAGGCCAGGATGTAGCGCCCGTCGAGCTCGCCGATGACGAGCGGGCGGATGCCGAGAGGATCGCGGGCGCCGATGAGCTTCTTGTTGGTGAGCGCCACGAGGGCGTAGGCGCCCTCGATCGTCCGCAGCGCCTCCGTGAAGCGCTCGATGATGCGCGGCGCGCGCGACCGGGCGGCAAGGTGGAGGATCACCTCGGTGTCGGAGGTCGATTGCGTGATGGCGCCGTCGCGCACGAGATCGCGGCGAATGGACAGCGCGTTCGTCAGGTTGCCGTTATGGGCGACCGCGAGGCCGCCGCTGGCGAGCTCGGCGAAGAGCGGCTGGACGTTGCGCAGGATGGTCCCGCCCGTCGTCGAGTAGCGCACGTGGCCGATAGCGGTGCGGCCCTCGAGATGCTCGATGGTCGAGCGGTCGGAGAAGGAATCGCCGACGAGGCCGGGCCGGCGCTCGGAATGGAAGACGTGCCCGTCGAAGGAGACGATGCCCGCCGCCTCCTGGCCGCGATGCTGGAGGGCGTGCAAGCCCAGTGCGACGATCGCCGAGGCGTCGGGGTGGCCGAAGATGCCGAAGACGCCGCATTCCTCGCGCAGCGTGTCGCCGTCGCGATCAAGCCCGTCCGCGACCGGGGCCGTTGCGCGCGCGGTGCGTGCTGCCATGCTGCTATCGATCCCTCGTCGCCGGAAGGTTCCCGGCCCAAGTGCCCGGCCCCAGTGTCACGTGGGCGTCATCTAACTATCGGCCGCGACGTCACCAAGCGGCTTTGCGCGCAGGTCAGGGTCGCGGCGCGGGAACGGCTTGCGCGGGCTTCGTCCCGGCGTCGCTGCGGCGCTGTGCCGGAACATCGCCCTCCGCCGGCGGCTCCGCGGCGTCGGCCGGCTTGGGCTTCTTGAACTGCTTGAGGAGGCCCTCCGGATTCTCGGGCAGCTGCGCGACCAGCGCCTCGCCGGATTTCTCCAGCATCGGGCGGCTGCGCGCCTGAGCGGCCCACTCCGGCATCTTGCCCTGTACGAGCCAGGCCAGGAACACCCAGCCGATGACGCAGATCAGGAAGCCGCGGGCGGCGCCGAACAGGAAGCCGAGAGAGCGGTCGATCGCGCCGATCCGCGAGTCGAGGATCATGTCCGAGATCTTCACGGTGATGATCGAGACGACGATCAGCGTGCCGAGGAAGATCGCGGCGATGGAGGCAACGAGGGCGACCGTGGCGTTCGAGACGTGCTGGCCGACCGTCGGGAGGAGCAGGGGATAGAACTGCCAGGCGATCGCGGCCGCGGCGACCCAGGCGATGATCGCGAGCACCTCGCGGGTGGCGCCGCGGACGGCCGCGAGCAGGGCGGAGAGCACGACGACGCCGAGCACGACGAGATCAAGGACGGAGAACGGCATCGTGGGCGGATGTCACACGGGGCGGAGCGGCGAGCGGCGGATGTTGCGGCTTCCCCGGGCCGCGGGGGCTGTATATCGCGCGGAACCCCGCCCGTCACCCTCCGCAGGGACGCGGCCCACCGTGGGATTGGCCAAGCTTCGCGTCGGTTCTACAAGAGAGCGAACGGGACTCCTCATGCCACCGACGGTCGAACCTCAGCGAAGGCATCTCGTCCCGATCGCCGGCCTGTTCAGCGCCGTCCTCGTCATCTCGGCGATCCTGGCCGGCAAGATCGTGGCGCTCGGCGGCCTCACCTTCAGCGCCGCCGTCATCGTCTTCCCGCTCTCCTACGTCTTCGGGGACGTGCTGACCGAGGTCTACGGCTATGCGAGCGCCCGGCGCGTCGTGTGGGCGGGCTTCGCCGCGCAGATCGTCTGGATCGCCGCCTACACCCTCGCCGCGGCGCTTCCGCCGGCACCGTTCTGGCCGCATCAGGCGGCGTTCGAGACGGTGCTCGGCGCGACGCCGCGGATCGCGCTGGCCGGCATGGCGGCCTATCTCGCCGGCGAGTTCCTGAACGCCTACGTGCTGGCGAAGCTGAAGCTGCGCCTTGCCGGCCGCCGCCTCGCCCTGCGCCTCGTCGCCTCGACGATGGTCGGCCAGGGCATCGACACGCTGATCTTCGTCGGGATCGCCTTCGGCGGCGTCTTCGGCGGGGACGAGCTCCTGCGGATCGGGCTCGGCGCCTGGACGCTCAAGGTGGTCTGGGAGATCGTGGCGCTGCCGCTGACCCTGCCCCTCATCGCCTGGCTCAAGCGCGAGGAGGGCGAGGACCATTTCGACCGGGGCACGGATTTCAATCCGTTCCGGCTTCGGGAGTGATCCGGGCCTGACGCGCCCTCACGCCTCCTCGTAGCGCACCCGGCTGCGGCCGCTCTTCCCCTGCCTCGGGGCGCCGCTCGCGATACCGGCCACGAGGTCGGCGATGTGGCGCAGGGCCTCCGTCGCGAGCGCGCCGTCCCCGGTCTCGCCCCGTGCCTGGGGCATCACGGCCTTGGCGAAACCGAGCTTCAGCGCCTCCTTCAGCCGGGCCGGCGCCTGTGCCACCGGGCGGACGGCACCGGACAGGCCGATCTCGCCGAAATACACCGTCTCGGGCGGAAGCGCCGCTCCGGACAGGGACGAGACGAGGGCGGCCGCCACGGCGAGGTCGGCGGCGGGCTCGGTGATGCGCAGCCCGCCGGCCACGTTGAGATAGACGTCGTGGCTGCCCAGCCTGATGCCGCCATGGGCTTCGAGCACGGCGAGCACCATCGAGAGCCGGTTCGGGTCCCAGCCCACCACGGCCCGGCGCGGCATGCCGAGGGAGGAGGGCGCCACCAGCGCCTGGATCTCGACCAGCAGCGGCCGCGTGCCCTCCATCCCTGCGAAGACCGCCGTGCCGGGCGCGGCGTGGTCGCGACCGGCGAGGAATAGAGCCGAGGGGTTCGGCACCTCCTTGAGCCCGCCATCGGTCATCTCGAACACGCCGATCTCGTCGGTCGGTCCGAACCGGTTCTTCACCGCGCGCAAAATCCTGAAATGGTGACCCTGGTCGCCCTCGAAGGAGGCGACCGCATCGACCATGTGCTCGACGACGCGGGGCCCCGCGATCTGCCCATCCTTGGTGACGTGGCCGACGAGGATCACCGCCGTGCCGGTCGTCTTGGCGAAGCGGATCAGGCTCTGGGCCGACCCGCGCACCTGCGTGACGGTGCCGGGCGCCGATTCCACGGTCTCGGTCCACATGGTCTGGATCGAATCGATGATGGCGAGCGCCGGCGGGCGGCCCTGCGACAGCGTCTCGACGATGTCCTCGACATTGGTCTCGGCCGCGAGCTCCACGGGCATCCCTGAGAGACCGAGCCGCTCGGCCCGCAGCCGAACCTGCCCCACCGCCTCCTCGCCGGAGATGTAGACGACGCGCTCGCCGGTGCGCGCCATGGCGGCGGTGGCCTGCATCAGAAGTGTCGACTTGCCGATCCCGGGATCGCCGCCGAGCAGGATCACCGAGCCCCGCACGAAGCCGCCGCCGGTGACGCGGTCGAGTTCGCCGATCCCCGAGGGGACGCGCGGCGCCTCGCGCGCCTCACCCGTCAGGCCCTCGAGTGGGAAGACCCTGCCCCGCGCCCGCCCGGGACGGGTCGCGACGGGGCCTGCCTGGGGACCGGAGGCGCCTGTCTCCTCGACGATCGTGTTCCAGCCGTTGCAAGCCTCGCAGCGCCCGCGCCAGCGATTGTAGACCGCCCCGCAGGACTGGCAGACGAAGGTCTGTTGGATCTTGGCCATGGAGAGTTCCGGAGGGCCGGTGCGCCGGCCGGGATCACTCTACATAGTCGCGAACATAACGGGAACCCAGACCCGTCAGGATCTCGTAGCCGATGGTGCCGGCGGCGCGGCCGACCGTGTCGATGTCGAGTTCGTCGCCGATCAGGACCGCCGGCGCGCCGCGTGCCGCCGCCGGCGCATCCGTGACGTCGATGGAGATCAGGTCCATCGAGATCAGGCCGAGGATTGGACAGGGCACGCCACCGACGAGGGCGTGGCCCCGACCGCTGGCCGAACGCGGATAACCGTCGGCATAGCCGATCGAGAGGGTGGCGATGCGGCGCGGTCCTGGCGCGGTCCAGCGCCCGTTATAGCCGACGCTCTCGCCTTCGCCGACCTCGCGGATCTGCGCGATCATGGCTTCGAGGCGCACTACCGGCCTCATCGGGTTCAGCCGCCCCGGCGTGGGGTTGCCGCCGAACAGAGCGTAGCCCGGCCGCAGGAGGTCGTGGTGGGCGGCTCCGCGGAGGAAGCATCCGGAAGAGTTCGCGAGCGAGGCGGGCAGCCCGGGAAAGGCCCGCCGCAGGTCCGCGAAGGCCGTGATCTGCCGGCGGTTCACGTCGTCGTTTGGCCGCTCCGCGCTGACGAGATGGCTCATGACGAGGGCAATCCCGGCCCGCCCGATCAGCGGTTCGCTCGCCAGCGCCACGGCCTCCGGCATGCGCAGGCCGAGCCGGTTCATGCCGGTATCGACGTGGAGCGCCGCCGGCAGCCGCCGGCCGGCCGCGAAGGCGGCCCAGGCTTCGAGTTCATCCCGCGAGCTCAGCACGGGGCGGAGATCATGGGCGGGGAACGCCGTTTCGGTGCCGGGCAGGAGGCCGTTGAGGACGTAGATGACGGCATCGGGCAGGAGCGCGCGAGCCGCGATCGCCTCGCTCAAATGCGCGACGAAGAAGGTCCGGCAGCCGGCCCGGCACAGGGCCGGGGCGACTGCCTGCAGCCCGCTTCCATAGGCATCCGCCTTCACGACGGCGGCGCATTCGACGCCCGGCGCCTGCGCCCTTAGGCGCCGCCAGTTCTCGACAATGGCCGACAGATCGATGGTGAGGCGGGCGCCGTGCGCGGCAGCCTCCATCGTCACGTTGCCGGCGACCACGGAACCGGGTGATTCATCAGATCGTCGAAGCTATATGGGCTCGTCTCCGGAAATCGCCGTTCCGGAAGCTTCGTCTCCGTCGCGGCTTCGATGCGCGCCCTTCGGTACGCCTGAGCAATGAGCCCATCGAGTTCGCGTGACAGGCTCGGATTATCTTCGAGCTGTTCCGCGACCGCGAGACGCTGCGTGCGTACGGATGTACTCCAGCTTCGTGATCGTTTGGTCGGCTGATGCTCCCATTTCAGCAGATGGAGAAGGATCAGGCGAAGCGCACTCCCGAGCACATGACCTTCGGTTCGCGCCAAGGCTTCGACCTCATCGGCCAGATGTTCGACGTCCAATTTCGACCATATCCCTGCGCGGAGGATCGCAGCCTGTTCCAAAGCCCAGGCATTGACGTCGACGTCGTAGGACGTGCCCAGAATGTCCCTGGGCGCCGCTCGCTTCGGAGCCGCCACCGCTCTTCTCCCGTGATTGCGTACGCTACATCCTATCACATCCGCGCAGGCATCCGGTCCTCCGCCGCCAGGTTCGAGAACCGCGTGATGTTGGCGTCGAACTGCAACTCCACCGTGCCCGTCGGGCCGTGGCGCTGCTTGCCGAGGATCACCTCGGCCTTGCCGTGGACGCGGTTCATCTCCGCCTCCCAGGCGAAGAACTCTTCCGTGCCCTCGCGGGGCTTCTTGTTGTTGACGTAGTATTCCTCGCGGAACACGAACATCACCACGTCGGCGTCCTGCTCGATCGAGCCGGATTCGCGCAGGTCCGAGAGTTGGGGCCGCTTGTCGTCGCGGTTCTCGACCTGGCGGGAGAGCTGCGAGAGCGCGATGATCGGCACCGCGAGCTCCTTGGCCAGCGCCTTCATACCGGTCGTGATCTCGGTCATCTCCTGCACGCGGTTGTCGCCGCGCTTCGAGGAGCCGGAGAGGAGCTGAAGGTAATCGACGACGAGAACGTCGAGGCCCTTCTGGCGCTTGAGGCGGCGCGCCCGGGCGGCGAGCTGGGCGATCGAGATGCCGCCGGTCTGGTCGATGTAGAAGGGGATCGCCTGCATCTCGCGCGCGGCGTCGGTGATCTTGTAGAAATCGTCAGGCCGGATGTCGCCGCGGCGGATCTTGTAGGACGGCACGCCCGATTGCTCGGCGATGATGCGGGTGGCGAGCTGCTCGGCCGACATCTCAAGCGAGAAGAAGCCGACGATGCCGCCGTTCTTGGTCTCGATCCGCCCGTCGGGCTGCTTCTCGCCCTGGTAGGCCCGCGCGATGTTGAAGGCGATGTTCGTCGCGAGCGAAGTCTTGCCCATGCCGGGGCGGCCCGCGAGGATGATGAGGTCGGAGGATTGCAGGCCGCCCATCTTGGCGTCGAGATCGGACAGGCCGGTGGCGATGCCCGAGAGCTTGCCGTCGCGCTGGTAGGCCTTGGCCGCCATGTCGACGGCCGCCGTGAGCGCCTCCGAGAACTTCTGGAAGCCGCCGTCGTACTTGCCGGACTCGGCGAGCTCGTAGAGCCGGCGCTCGGTGCCCTCGATCTGGTCGCGGGGCGAGGATTCGACGGGCGCCTCGTAGGCGCCGTTCACGAGGTCCTCGCCGATCGTGATGAGCCGGCGGCGGATCGCGAGGTCGTAGATGGTCCGGCCGTAATCGGCGGCGTTGATGACGGTGGTCGCCTCCGCCGCGAGGCGGGCGAGGTACTGCATCACGGTCTGGCCGCCGAGATCGGCGTCGCCGAGATAGGTCTTGAGCGTGATCGGCGTGGCGAGCTTGCCGGCCTTGATAAGGGAGGCGGCCACCTCGAAGATCTTGCGGTGGACCTCCTCCATGAAGTGCTCGGGGAGCAGGAAGTCCGAGATCCGGTAGAAGGCGTCGTTGTTGACGAGGATGGCGCCGAGCAGGGCCTGCTCCGCGTCGATGTTGTGGGGCGCGACCCGGAACTCCTGGGTGACCGCCTGGAGGTTCGCCGTCAGGGCATTTGGCAGGGCCATGGGCGAGCCTCCGAGTGGCGGCCAGCGCCGCCGCGATCCAAGAATGTTGGGCCGACCATGGCACCGCTTTGGTTAGCCAAAGCTTGCGCCGCCATCCCGGATCGCGGATGCGCGAACGCCCGCGACCCTTCCGGGCCGCGGGCGTCCATGCTGGAACGGATGAGGAACCAGTCAACCCTTTCGGGCCGTCTTCCCCCGTGATCCACTGCCAATCGGGCGCGGATCGCGCCCGAGCGGGCTTTAGCGGTCGTCGCTCTCGCCGGCTTCCGCCAGCGCTGCGCCGACTTCGAGGCCGAGATCGTCGAGGTTGAACTGCTCGCGCTCGGTCGTCGATTCGCCGCGCGCCTGGCGCTCGGCCTCCTCAGGCGAACGGGCGACGTTGACCGTCACCGTGACCTCGACCTCGGGGTGGAGCACCACGGGCACGGTGTGCAGGCCGAGCGTCTTGATCGGCTGGTTCAGAGCGAACTGGTCGCGCGAGACGGAGAAGCCCTCCGAGGTGACGACCTCGGCGAGGTCGCGGGTCGAGACGGAGCCGTAGAGCACGCCGGTCTCGCCGGACTGGCGGATCAGCACGAAGCTCTTGCCCTCCAGCGTCTCGGCGACGCTCGCGGCCTCCGTCTTGCGCTCGAGGTTGCGGGCCTCGAGCTGGGCGCGCTGCCCCTCGAAATGCTTCTTGTTGGCTTCCGTCGCGCGCAGGGCCTTGCCGCGGGCGAGGAGGTAGTTGCGGGCGTAGCCGGGCTTGACGTTCACGGTCTCGCCCATCTGGCCGAGCTTGGCCACGCGCTCGAGCAGGATCACTTCCATCGGTCTTATCCTCGTTCTCTCTTCGTCGAAATCCGCCGCGTTACGGGCGGGGCTTCTCAGGATCGGCCGGGCTCGTCCCTGGGACGGCGCCGGTCGAGGGCGGTATCGGCGATGCCGAACACGATGAGCGCGACGAGGGCGATGCCCTGGGTCGCGAACAGGATGAGGTACAGGCTGAACAGCAGGGCGCCCCGGGCCTTGCGCCCGCGGCTGCGGTCGTGGAAGGCCGCGAGCCCCTGCAGCGCGAAGGCCGCGCTCATGGCGCCGACGAGCGCGATGCCGAGCATTCCCGGAAACCCGGGCACCAGGGCGAGGACGAAGGCGATCCCGAACAGGGCCAGCGCCCGGCGCGGCATCGCCGTCGAGGGAATGTCGGGCCAGGGCCGGGGCAGGCGCCCCGAGATCTGGACGATGCGGGCGGCGGCCCAGAGATAGAAGGTGAGGAGCAGGGCGAGTCCTTGCGCGGCGAGCCCGGGAGCGATGGTCGCGAGCGCGTTGGCGACCTCAATCTGCGCCTCGGTGGCGTTCTGCGCGGGATCGCCCGGCGGCGTGCCGGTCTGGCTACCCGCCTCCGCCGAGGCGGGGGGCTGCGCCGGAGGTGTCTGGGCCTGTGTCTGCGGCGGCGCGCCCCGCATCTGACCCTGGAGCACCACCAGCGAGCGGGTCATGCCGCGCAGGCGCGTCTCGAAGGTCTCGTAGTTCGGCGAGGCGATCACGGCGATGGCGACGAAAGCGAGCGCAGCGGTCGCCGCCGTCCAGGTGAGCAGGCGGCCGGTCGGGTACCATTCCATCACGCCGTCGGCGCGCGGGCGCCCGAGCAGCGCTAGGTAGGCGAGCCACCACGCGGGCAGGGCGAGATAGGCGAGATAGCCGAGACCGAGATAGGGGCTCACCGCGACGGACAGGGCGAGGGCTCCCGTCACCGCCGCCACGAGGCCGGCCCTGTGGCTCCAGCCTAGACCCACGATGAGGATGGGTAGCGGCGCCAGCAGGTAGAGCACGATGGCGAGCGCCGTCGCCTTCAGGAGCACTCCGAACAGGAGTGCCGAGACGAGGCCCGCGCCGATGCCGATGGCAAGATACTGTGTCATCGATCCCGCTGTCCCGCTGTCCTCGTGAGGATCAGGGTTAGAGGCGCGGAAGTGCGCCCCAACGACTCCCGGCGATGAAAGACCGCCGGTACGTTTGTCGTAGCCCACTTTGTCATCCCGGGGCTGCGCAGCAGAACCCGGGATCCATAACCGCTGACGGAGCAAGCTGAGAGCTGTCGGCGGTTCTGGATTCCGGGTTCTCGCTTTTCAGCGAGCCCCGGAATGACAAGCCGCGCGGTCTACTTGATCACGTAGGGCAGGAAGCCGAGGAAGCGGGCGCGCTTGATCGCCTGGGCGAGTTCGCGCTGCTTCTTGGCCGAGACCGCGGTGATCCGCGACGGCACGATCTTGCCGCGCTCCGAGACGTAGCGGGAGAGCAGCTTGACGTCCTTGTAGTCGATCTTGGGCGCGTTCGCTCCCGAGAACGGGCAGGTCTTGCGACGGCGGAAGAAGGGACGGCGACCGCCGCCCGCGCCACCACTGGCTCCGCCAGCGGCGGGCGCACCAGGTCCAGCACCGAATGCCATGGCTTAAGCCTCCCCGCCGAAGCTGCGCTCGGGCCGGTCGCCACGATCGCGGTCACCACCAAAACCACCGCCGCCGAAGCCGTCCTCGTCGCGGCGACGGCCACGCTCACGATCCTTGCGATCGTCGCGGTCGCGCTTCTGCATCATCGCGGAGGGCTCGGACTCGAGCTGCTCCACGCGCACCGTCATGAAGCGCAGCACGTCCTCGGAAATCTGCATCTGGCGCTCCATCTCGGACAGCGCCGCCGGAGGGGCGTCGATGTTCAGGAGCGTGAAATGCGCCTTGCGGTTCTTCTTGATGCGGTAGGCGAGGGACTTCACGCCCCACATCTCGATCTTCTCGACCTTGCCGCCGTTCTGCTCGATGACGCCCTTGTAGGTCTCGACCATGGTCTCGACCTGCTGAGCCGTCACGTCCTGGCGCGCCAGGAAGACGTGTTCGTAGAGAGGCATTCCGGGCCCTTCCATTGCAAAGAAGCCCGACGGCACGGATGTGCTGGGAGAAACGTCGGGCCGGTTCAACGCGTCCTGCCCGGCGCCAAGCCCTCCGAGCCGTTTCAAGGGCCCGAGCGGTTGATCGAAGGCGGAGACACGGGACGACGAGGCGAACCCCTGTGCCGCGAGCGGCACCGTCCGTTCAGCCCCCAGCCGGAGCGAACGCGAGGGGCGGCCCATAGACG
>JAESGP010000190.1_pt1 | contig 18950 bp, 33 predicted proteins | sample 9269741 | NCBI WGS metagenome assembly JAESGP01 (sample SAMN15720684, study PRJNA650882) | algae metagenome | isolation source: Desmonostoc vinosum HA7617-LM4 and co-occurring heterotrophs from cave wall | place: USA: Waikapalae cave, Hawaii | collected 2011-05-27
TACGTGGCGCACCTCTACCCTGATAGGCACCAGGTTTACCCCATAGACATCGATTAGACGCTAACCGTAGTAACAGATCCGCTTCGATATCCGCCGTTGCTGTCACAAATTTGCCATTGCCGTAACCGTCGTAATCTCTCAGACGCCCATCGTTGCGACGGGAGATATTAGGGCTGTAGAGCAGGAACTGATAGGGGATGGTTCCCCTGATTGAACTGACGTTGAGATCGTAAATTGCTCTATCAACTCCACTGTCTAACCATTCTTGTAGGTGCTTAGACTGAAAATCATCAAAATCATCGTTTGGTATTGCGATCGCTGGCATATTACCCCCGGTATATGAACGCATGAAAATGGAACGGCATTATAGGTATACCGTTGTACAAACTGTTGGTATACTTGCGGTGATTACAAAACCATCACCACCCATTAGAGGGGGAAAGGTAAAAGGTTAAAGGTAAAAGGTATGAAGAAAATTCCTTTACCCTTTCCCCCTTTCCCTTGAACCCTCTTACCTGCTTCCCCCCGTGTGTGGACGGAAAGTTAAATTAATTCGCGTGCTAACTACTTTGTTAGTCTTAGGAACCTGATGTAAGCAAGTAGACTGACAACCTGGATGCATAATCAGTAGGCTCCCGTGTTCACAATCACACCAAAAACACTGCATCCCATACTTAGCAATTAGGTGCGGTCTTTTATTGCGTTTTTGACTGGTATAGAGACGTTTGTGCAAGCGAACGGAGTTAACCCCCATGCATGGTGCAGGGAGATTTGGTATTGTTGGGTTAGTCATAAATTACTGTTTAGTTTGTGACAACTTACAGAGAGTGCAGGTCTGGACAACATTCACTCAAAGTAAACAAGATATTAGGGAGGGTTTTTATTCCTGTGCCCTCTCTAATCCCAAAGCTATTAAATAAGCTTCTTGTGCTTGATAACTATTTGTAAAAGAGAATTCACCGACAACACGAATAAATGTTTGGTCTGCGTTATCAATACCAATTTCTTGTTGAAGTCGGGTTAGGGCACTAGTTACCTGACCATAAGCTGTACGATGTTTGACAGTTTCCTCAACCACCCACAAAGAAGCCCCTTTGTATTTCTTTTCGGCGAAAACCCTTGCAGCATAATGCGCTTTCTCTAATTCGGTCATTTTAGAACCTCCAATTTTTGACGCATGAAAATGAAGCGCACATTAAGTCAATGTTGTTGGCTCTTGCATAGTTTAGTTTGATTTTTCCAAGTTACAGAGCCAGAAATGGTATTATGAACGTGCCCTAAAAATTTGCTCAACTGTCAAATTCAACTGTGGGAAAGCTAGAGATTGAATGCGGTCATTTCCCCGAAATTGACTAACTTGGTACTCACCTTCCACCAAAGAATTAACAGAAATAGTTGGTTGCTTAGGATTGCCAATAAAACGCTTACCACCTAAAGCTAAGTAATCTACAGTCCAGTATTCAGGGATACCCATCTCCTCATAATCAGTGAATTTGACAAAGTAATCAGTTCGCCAATTAGTACTGACAACTTCAATGACTAATGGAGATGATGCACCCCGAATGATAGTTGATTCCTTTTTCCATAGTGGTTCATTCACTAGCTCTTGAGGATTTATTACTAAAACATCAGGTAAATAACCAGTTTCTTTTTCTGGCGGCTTGACCAATGCCTGATTAGGTATGAGATAAGGAAGATTTAAACGGTCAAACTCGACGTTCAGCTTTCTAATTAAGAACCCTTTAATTTCCTCATGGTCTCCTGTAGGCTGCATTTCAACAATTACCCCATCGTGCAGTTCATAGCGTCCCGTTTCTGGCTTCCATTGCACAAATTCTTCAAAGGTCGTCAATTTTGGTACAGCTTGAGTCATAAATGCTCCTGTCCAAGCTCCATTTTACTTGTTGGTAAACCTTGATACTGTGTTAGCTAACCGTGTCTTTGACTATAATTACATCTTTTAATTTCATCTCTATCTAGTCATGATATAGGCAATGCATAGATTAGTCAATGCATTGCATAGAAATGTATATACATCCCGATTATGCAAAATCCCCTGACTCGTTATCAGGGGATCTGGAATTAACTATTAAAGATTTACGAACACGCTCCCGCCACTGCCTGAGAAACAAAAGCTCATTTCTCAGGCTGCTAATTCCCCCAGTACTTGCTCAACTTTTACTAATCTTCTTTCCAACTCGTCTATTTTTTGGGATTCACTTTTCTGAGGAGACGCTAGATACTCTTTCATATAGTCAATCAACAATTCTGTGGCTGAAGTGCTGTTCTCCTTAGCTTTCCTTATGAAAGCTTCTTTTAACTCATCATCAATTCGGATATTTAGCTGGCCCATAATTTGTTCTGATGTTTCCCTCTGCTCACTTTGTCTATACATAGACTAGCTCTCTTTCTCTGTCTATGCAATGCCTATGCTTATTTATGCCTGCAATGTAGAGCTTTTTTGAAATTTGCATATACAAAAGCTAAAAAAAATTGACTTTTAGCTAGCTATTGCATATACTGTAGCTATACAAACAAAAGGAGATCGCCCCAAGCCTGAGAAACTAGCGCGATCGCCTTTTTACCCCCTTCAAAGGAGTCCTTCAAATGTATCACTATTCACAAGCCAGCCTCAACCAAAAATCCCTACCCCAACTCAAAGAAATCTACGGTCAGGTGGGCGCTAGCATTGAGATTGCAGACAAACGTTGCAAGGGTGCATGGCTTGAGGCAATCATCGCTCATCAATCCTCCCAAGTAGAGAAAGTAGCTGATGTAGTAGAACAACCCACCACTCAAGCAGAACAAGCTGAAGTGACAATAAATGATAGCACCATCTCTGCATGGGACTTCACACCGCCGAAATGGGCTTGTCCACCTGGTGCAATCTGCCCTGATTGCGATGGTCATGGCTGTGGTAATTGTGGCTATCGTGGCACTCGTGGAGAGGACTTGTGTACACCAGTTGATGAATACCGCTTCATATACGCAGCAGCAACAAAAACTCAAACTGCTTACAGCGCATACATTGGGGATAAGTTTTTAGGGATAGTATTCAAAGTACGCAACCAAGAAGAATTTTGGGAAAATACGCAACAATCGTACTACTGGGAGTGTGGGATTGCTGGTAGATTCTGGAGTGTTAGGGATGCTATTGAAGCATTGCAAAAACGGAATACTCCAAGTGTTGCTGAAACTCCAGTGAACGAAGAACAAGACGCGACTCGTGAACACAAAGCCGCAACAATTGAAGTATTAGAGCAGTACGGCGATAAGTACGTGGTACAGAATCAGGAAAATGGTAATTGCTATGTGGTACGCCTCAATGAATTAGATCCACATCAGCGCTGTGAATGTCTTGACTGTTATCACCGAGGGGTCAAATGTAAGCACCAAATAGCTGTTGAGAACTTTGTAAATGCACAACGGCTAGAGAAGTTGGTGAAGGGAGCATCAACAGATTTAGTAGAGCAGCACTGTGACGGAATTACTATTCACAATAGCGAGAACGGGTATGAATATTTAGTACTTGTTGAAGGATTAGAAATTCACCAAAATATTGCATCCTTTAACTCCATCAATTCAACTGCTCAAATAAATCTTGAAAAACTATTAGATAAGCCATTTGAAGAATTGACAACTGAAGAATGGCGTTTATTGAAAGAGTATGAGCCGCAATCAAGTGAGTCATTAGTGGCGGCGTAAAGCAATGAGAGGGAAAGGAAATTTAATCTACTCCTTTCCTTTTCATATAGTGCATTGACAAACTGAAAATCCTTCATTTACCAATCACAAATATTATGCAACCAACAATATCAATTGCGCGTGACTGGGACTATCCACGCTATACGTTTGGTCAGCGTACTCAACAAGGAATCATAGTCGGGATGGACTATTACCCAAAGGATACTTACTTGGCTCAAGAATATGATGAGGGCTGGCGTTATAGTGTGATGCCAAACAAACATACCGAGGATTTATACCATTTTATGGAGTATGAAATCAAGCCACTTTCAATACAGGAATCTCTAGCAGAAATTCGGGCAGAGCTTGAACAATATCAACGCCAGGTTGTCATTTTACAACAACAGTTGTTAACAATGCCGGGAGTGAGTTGAAATGTCTCTATTGCTGACAGTAATAAAGCAGCCAAGGGACTTGCTCTTGGCTGATAAGGTGTAAAAACATAGATTCTTTTCTTGAGTGAAGAATACCAAACAAATATCTCTTCATCAAGCTGATATGCAACAGAGGTGAAACAGTAAAAAGATGAAAACCCAAGACTTACTACACACAAGTAAACTTGAAGATTTCAAGCAATTCTGTCTGAGCCAGGGATGGACTGAAGAACCAACTAAAGGCGATTACGAAGTCCTGAGAATGCGCCACTCTAATGTTCAAAACCCGCTTTTGGTTCATACAAAGCGAGAACCGCAAGAACATTATACAACGTGGGGTGAAAGTCAAAGAATGTTCCAGCAATGGCAATCATATTAAACAAGGGTAAAGGGAAAGTAGAACAGTTTTTAATTCTCTATTCAACAATTAATAGGTAAATCCAAATGACAATTACACTAGACACATTCAAGTCTCCTGAGTTTCGTGGTAATTATTCTAAATTACCAATCTGTCAATTACTTAATGGTAAGAATATTCTGTTTATCAAACTCGACAACATGAAACTATCTGGTTGGGTAAAAAGAGCAGAAGTAGAGGATTTAATCAAGCAATTGCAAAGTACTTTTGAGAACTTCTTAGAACTTCTGATAGATATAAAAATACCCGCTTTTTTACTAGCGGGGTAGGTGCATTTGGAATCACAAAAAATTTTTTCGTCAAAATTTATCTACGCTATCTTGCTGACCGTGCTACGAGGCTCAAGACGAGCTTGAGGGTAAGGATTCAGGTCTGGTATCAGTTCACTTTTTCTATGTCTGACCGAAGTAGGAGCTAATTACTTTCCCTTCTTTTTCCCATCTGTCATTCAACAGACGGCAAGCTACACAGACAACATTCTGAGGTTGACGGCGATTTTTGCCGTTTCTAAACCACCTGCGGATGGTGTAGTTACTTGGATACCCCAAGACTAGGGCTAGCTGGTCGTAAGTTAACTTCCACTTTTTCTTAAATTCTATTGGGTGCATAGTACTTCTTCTTTTACATTGGAAAACTTTTTCAGGTTCAGCTGCTTCTTAAACTTAATTACTTATTTACCTAGATACGAGCATCATTTACACTTCTTCAAGATGTACTGCACTCATAATTTTTTTCGCTCTGTTTTGCTTGCAATAGCTGCTCTCACGAATGGACAATCATAGATTTCTTCCTCTGTCGAATCAAAAGCTTGTAGCACTTTACATATATAAATGTCTAACTAACTAGTTTTAGTATTACTATTTGTACCAAGATTTACATTACAACTACCAGATTCAAATCAACGTGCGCGTGATTTTATAAGTACCATAGCCGCCTTGATTACCTCTAGATTATAAATTTTTAAAAGCATAATATACGAGTCTTCAGCACTCTTACCATCTCTGATATTCTGAATAATTTTTTGTACTATCTCATTAAGGATTACATCCATCACTGATTGCTCCTGTTTATATATCAACTCTTCTACTGCTAAAATTGCAGTAGTGTTCGCCCCATACTCACTGGTTTAATCCTGGTAAATAGAAGAAAAAACACAATCCCAATTCTGCTGTTGTTGATGACAATGTGTAAATTCTTGCTTCAAGTTAGATGTAATAATTGATAGCAAAGCAATTACTAAAACTATCAGTAATGGGTTGTTCTTCACAATTTTTAATAAAAAGCGCCAATCACTCAAAGGTAATTTTGGTAACGATATATTCGGTAACGAAAATAAATTTAATAACCAAGAGCGTCTGACTTGAGTCGTAGGCAACCACTCGGATTCCAGATTCACAAAAACTACTTTGATGCGAGGATTCTGCTCAATCATTGAAGCAGTTTTTAATGCTGATGGTTGTTCGTTGGCATCAACTGTAAGAAAACCCATCACTACAAGCTTGTGTTGATTATTCAATCCATACAGGCTTAGTTGCCCAAACGCTTGATAAATTGCATTGCGGTCGAGGTATTTTTTCACCTCTATAATTGTTCCATTTTGCCAATTAGTCGCGATATCAGCCCTGCCACCATTAGCTGAGACTTCAAGATCAGCACGAAAACCGCGCAATCTTAAGCACTGAGCAATATATTCTTGTAAATCCTTTTCTTGCCAATGGTCTGGCAGTCCAGCGGCTTCAATAAATTTAGAGGGGAGCATAATTAACCCTCTTATGTCACTCTCGGAAAGTAATAATCAAAGCAAGATTCTGAAACTTTCATCCAATCTAGCTTTGAGCCTTTATTTTCTAACAGTAACTAAAATTTATAACCAAAAGCTTAAAACTAAAGCTCCAAAAGGCTTTCAGCGATAGGCTTCTCCCAAACTGACAAAACAGGGTTAAGGAATGGTTTCAAAACGATAAGCTTGAAATCTCGTATCCAGTAATCCAGATTGAACAATGCCATCACCACGTCCTTGAAGTGAGGTAACTACTTCCCCACGATGGTGCAGTACCATGCGACCACCAACTGCATCTGTGCATCGAAAGGCGATGCGACATGGCAAGTTATCACGTAAATCAGGAGGTAACCCTTGTGGATCTGTCGCAGAACGTTTTGACCCACGTTGCAGTCCAATAATTACATGAATTTTTAACCCCCGACCACGACGAGCCACTTCACATAGTTGTTGGTCATAAGTTTTGCGTAGTTCATCAAGCGGTACAGTTCCTTTGTACTCGTCAATCAGTAAAACCCAAGCTGGCTGCTGCGCTAACTCTTCCTTGCTCATGGAGTTACGGCGATCGCACTCTTGATAATACTCCCCAACATATTCAAAAGCCTTGTCCATATCATTGATACTGATGCTAGGGAATTTAGGGGGAAAATCTTCGTAGTCACTGACTTTACCGCCGCAAATATCTACCTTCGCCCCTTGCATCAATAAACAGTAAGCAGCAGAGCGGAGAAAATTACTCTTACCACTTCCTGTTGTCCCTACCACTAATACTTGTGGGGTGTCCTCAGATGCTAGGTCTACAATAACTTCACCATCAAGAGATTGACCCAGAATCATCAAGCGTTCCCCGGAGGGGTTGCCTGTGGCATCGCCCTGTAGCCATTGTCGAATGGGAAAATCGTAAAAAGTGCGCTCATGTGGAGAAAATGATGTCTCAATCGCCACTTTCTCACTGCCATGAACATACATTGGAAGATCATACTTCTCACCGAGAGCAAGCTTTGCAGCCTGTTTCCACTTGTTGAGCAAATTATAATCACTAGTCTTTATCCCAAAAACCAGCCTCTCATAGCTGGGTGCTTTATCTACATGAATACATTCGGTTTTTATACCAACAATCGCTGCTGCCTGTTTGAGGACAGATGCTTTATTTAATGCCTGTGGTGTAGATTGCTCGTTACTGGTTGGTAGTGGAGCCTGTATAGGTACATCTTGATGCAATTGATTTGAAGTGGCAACAGCAACAGCTTGCATCTCCATTTGCCTTTGCTGTAATTGTGCTGCTAATTTAGCTTGCTCTAGTTTAATTTCAGCATCGGCAGTGGCAACTAGAACATCCCCCAGACTAGCACCTCCTTGCAACATCCCCAAAGCCATGCGCTCAACTGCTCCATTACGCCCAGTCACCGAAAGCAATTCACTGAATAAGGGTGCTGTCTCTTGCAGCATCCTCAGTTGCCGTTCCATATCCTTATCGGCTTGCTCATTGCTACGACGAGATTCGGCCGATGTCTCTAAAAATTGCAACTGCTCTTCACCTTGCACCTCTTTGAGAGTAAAGAGCATGTCTTCTTTACGTTCAATATCCTCATACTCTTTTTCCATTCGTCGCAGCTGGGTCGCTGCATTCCCAACAAGTGCGATCGCAGTTAGATTTCGACATATTAGTAAAAATGGAGTATCCTTACTTTTTGCTGTTACCAGTACTAAAGCAAGCAAACCAGCAGTTCCAACACCTAACCAACGAAATAACATTTAGCCCATCCCAGGATTAGTCCTATAGAAATTACCTGCAACTGAATTGATTTTTCCTTTTGTCCTACCAAGTAAATGATTGTTGCTGCTATTGCCAAAATTAATCCCGACCAATTAAACAAACTAATGACTTGAGCAATGGCAACTGAAATCAAAAAAGCGCACATCCATCGTGATACTTTGCAAATCTGTGACATATTTAACTCACTCTACAAGTAATTCCAGCTGTTGCACCTGAATAACGTGCTTCTCTAGCCTTGCGAAAGCGGTCAACCAAGGAAGCAGTCTGCTTGGCATAAGGAGTTTCTTCCCTTTTCTCCTCAGATTGCTCACGTTCATCCCTAGCAGATTTAGCCTTGGTGTACTGTGTAGCAATGCGATTGAGACTAATTTCGAGTTCGTCCTGGGTACCTGCTGTTGCACTACGGTAAGAACCAACCACCTGACGATACTTCGATTCGAGGGTGGCAAGTGTTGTGCCAAGTTCTTTTTCTAACTCAGCGTGTTTGAGTCTAGCTTCTGCAACGTTTTCAGCTACTTCTGATTGTTTCTCCTTAATCTTGTAAAAGGCTTTAAGGTAACGGCTAATTGCTGTGGAGTATTCACCCCAGTTCTTGGCCTGAAGTTCTGCACCTTTGGCTTTGTCTACAGCAGTTAGTACAATCTCTTCATTTAAGTCGCCAGAGACTTGCACATCTATGGGTAACATGTCAGCAATGCGCTGGGCATTCTGCCAAACTGCTGATTCTAAACCAAAGTGGCTGTCGCTGAAAACAATTGCACTTTTAACGCTACCACTTAAGTCTGATAGCTCAAGGGAGTTATTTTGAGGTTTTGGTTTCGACATCTTTACAGGTTTCTGATTGGATTACTCTCAGATGATTAAAAGCTTGAAGATAACATTTAGTGGCTGCTAAGTATTCAGCCCAATAATCAATTTGAGTTTCGGTTTGTGCTTGAGATAATCTATTAATTATAGAAACCTCAAGAGAATTTAGTTGGGATTGCAATGTTGACATATTACTTCACAAGCAACAGAGAATCACAGCGTTGGTATTCCACAAAATGGGCATTCTCGATTACAATCCATTCTCCGTTCAGTTGACGGAATGACCTCACAGCATCTTCAGTTTTTACCTCTAAATTAAGTTCTTCAAAGGTGAAGATATTTTCTGATTCCGTAACTCGTACCAAATCAACGTCTCTATCAATCTGTACCCCTAATCGCCAAGTTACTCCCTGCTTCTTGTACTGCTGACGGTAATATGAAACTTCATCCTTATCTAGAAAATTTACGTCAAGTTTGGGGCAACCATTCTCAAAGATAAAAGCAATAACCCCTAATGGTTTATAATGTATTTTACCTGCACCTGTATTGCTGTCATAATCCCAATAGGCTCGATGAAACTGCGCTGTCTTCATGTGGATATTCCTCTACTATTAATCTTTGTTTTCATATGGGTATTCTGTTTGTGATAAAACCTCTGGCTTAGAATTTCTCGATTTTGGTTGATTGCGCTGTTGTTTTTTATCTAAAAGTTTTTGCAGTTGAACAACTAACAGTTTGGCTAATGATTGCCAGACTAATGACCAAGCTTGGTTCTTTTTCACCCTCAATTGTGCTGCAATGATGTCGCTTGATGAAGGGATGATACTGCCATACTTCTCTAAATTATCAATCGCTTCACGAAAGCTGACAACTTCATCATTCCCTTGGGGTAAATCAGGAGCAACAGCACTCACCAAGCGTTCCATGACTCCTTTGACAGTAGCAGAATCTTGTTTAATACGGTTTATTTCCTCAGACATTACCTCAATTGCGCTTAAGTTGGATTGAGCAACTGCTTGCTGAAAATTGATTAATTCTGTTTCAACTTGACGCTGTACCTCTTGCTGAATAATCTCTGTGATTTCGCCAAAGCCCCTACCTTCAGTAAGTATCTGTTTAAAGTACTCAATTTCTGGCGATACTTGGGATGCATTCAAATTGTCCATCTTCTAAATCCTTCCACTCCAATGAAACACCAACACGAGCCGCAAATGTATTAACAGTCTGTTTCATCGCCTCATAGCCCAGGTACTCACAACTATCAAGTAATTGTGGTAATTCCACTTCAATAAACTGTTTTTGAATCACAGCCAATTGTTTCTTTTTTCTCTCTGCCATCTGGGATCTTGCTTTTTGCTTTCCCTGCTCTCGCGCCTTTTCTATCGCCTCAAGTCTAGCAAGTTCCATCGCTTGAGAAATTTCTAGCTCCTCTGATGCTTGTGAATGAATTAGTTTTTGGTCGCGTAATAAACGCTCAAAAATTGCTAGTCGTAAATCATCATCAAAAGCTATCTCTAACTGTTCAATTACAACGGCCATTGCTGTAAGTGCAGGAATTATTTCTTCCTTCTTGCTCCTAACTATACTTTTTGGTTGAGTAGTAAACGATGTCTCTTCCGCTGAAGGGACTGTTAAGTCAGTAACTCTACGTGCCATACTTCTCCTTAGCTAATTTAATCCAGTTTGATAATTCTGACACCGAATAATGCCTTCGTTGGCTAAATCCTCCCCACTTATAAAGAGTGCGGGTCGAAACTTTGTAACCGTTAGCAGCCAGATATTTAGGCAAATCTTTGCCAGGACAGCCACGCATTCGCCAAGCGTGCCACATCTTAGCGCTTGATGCTGTCTCTAGATTCATCGCTCGACGTGACCAACTTCTCATCATCACTATTAATTCCCTAAAAGAAGGAAATCTTTTAGTTGGATGGTCGTGCCGCCAGCAGGCCATATATACAAGCACCGATGCGAGTCCTTCTTCCACATAACGTTCATATTTCGCTATTCCTAAAAATCGTTTCCAACTCGCCCAGCAATTTCTAGACAGACAACGGTTTAATACTGCATCACATGACTTTTTAACCTCGCTTAATGCTATAAGTTTTGGGGTTGGTGTTGCAGGTTGTTTCGATGAAGGAGAATTTACTGCTTCACAAAAAGCATCAAATACTTCCTCAATTTTGTACTCATTACTTTGCCAGTAGTTTCTCAAGCTGCGATATGTTACTTTCTCACGGGGATAACACTTGCGATACCACGCCAAACACAACAACAACTGTGTTTGTTCCTGTGTGTAGGAGCGTAAGCACACCTTTTTCCCAGGAGGATATACCGCACCCGCAAGGCGTTCCCAGTTTCGCCAGGTGCGCTCACTAATCTTTGCTCCCCGAATCTTTTCACATTGATTTTTGAGATTGATCGATTGGCTGATCCAATCTTCTAAAACTACTGGCATCTTTCAAACCCTGCAATATCAGAGTGGCTGCAATTATTGATAAAGTTATCGCCGCGATCGCTCCACAAAATTCTAACAATCCGGAATCTGTTTTTTCAATTGTTTCTATTGTTTCAGTCTCTCCATCAATAGATGTTTTTGTATATGTATGCTTCCTGTACACATTATCCGACTCCTATGTGTATATAGACACTCATGCTCTGACTGGGGGTATTACACTCACTGCTGATTTCAGGAATATGTGTTTCATAATTGAGGGTTTTGGGGATGCATTGGGGTCATCCCACTTGCTAACGTTTTGCTGAACTCTTATCCCACAATCATTACAGCTTTGCAACATTGTTATAGTATGATGCTCTATGGTTTTTGGATATTTTTCAAAGCTGCTTTTTGGCTGTTTTTTGATATTTCCGGCAGAACAAATGTAGTTTGTCATTATGGGCAAAAACACCTTTAGCTTATGCCTGACAACTGTAGTAGCTTGTAAGTAGCCAAAAAACGGCAGTTCACAAATTTGGTGCGTTAATTATTGGACTGACTTTTGATGTACTGAGACTCTATGTATTTTTTACTTTCAAAATTCGACTGCTCCTTTTGGTATTGTTCTTGGGTAAATTCGTCAACTTTGGTTCGCAAATACTCCTGTGCTATCCACTTTTTAGGAATACCGTTGGGCAGTTGGCTGTAAATCTCTCCAATCTTTCCTATTACCCATACCTGATAGCGAAGTATTGGTGGGTTAGCCGAGGCATTGGACACTATTGACAACATTTGTATATGTTGCTGTTTGTACTCTGGTACATCCATTGCTAACTCGTTCCATCGCTTCCAAGTGCGGTAACAGATGCCTAAAATTCGTGTTCCTTCTGCTATTGATAACGGTAGTCCTAACAGATTCAGTTCTAACTCTGGGTTTGGTGATTCAAACAGCTTACTTTTCCACTCCTGCATCATCTTGTGGTTGTAATTGTCATATCTCTAATCAATTGTCCTTTTAGTGATGTCAGATTGATTAGCAATTTGACAGCTTTAAGTTTGTATATTGACATCGCTAACTCAATAATAAAAAACCCGCACTCATGCGGGTAGGGGTTTTTAAACAACTTAGTGTTTCCCAAACACTATATTCTTGCTAAGCAGCTATGGATCGCTCCAAAATGATTAAGTACATACGGTTTTGGTTCTACAAACCTGGAGCTACTTTCATCTGCTAACCAGTTTTTCACAGTCTCAACCGAGTAACCAGATAATCTACTCATCTGATAAGTCGAGAAATGATGAATCTTTTTAAAATCTTTAGGATGTATTGGTCTGATACCAATTTGTGGCATACTGCGATTGCTCCTCCTGTAGGGCTATTCTATGGTTGGAGTAGTCCTCCAGTGTCGTCAGCACTGGGGGCATTTTGTTGAAAGTATATCATATCCCTCAATCTGGCAAGTATTAGAACGTGGAAATTAGGGTTTATCAAATGATAGAAAGAAATTCTCCTCAAGTAACAATTACTCTTTCGCAGAAAGCCTATGAGCAGTATCAGTCTGTTGCTAAGTGGAAGGAGATTGCACTTGCAACTCTGCTCAGACAAATTCTAGAACGTGAGCATGAGTCGCCTGCTTTTTCAAACCTGTTTAAACGGGCGAATGGCAACGAATAATTAGGTCACAAAGATAATATGGTCAACCTTCGTCCTCGCCAGAATCGCTCAATGGAAATTTCTGACCCTAATATTAAAGAAAGAGTTGCCCAAATCATTAACGAGTTCCTGGGGAATGTATGATTGAAGTGACACCAGAGCAACAAATTTTTATGCAAGATGATGTTTCCACTCGCCTACATCATTTAGCAAATCACCTTGAGCAAATTCAGTCTTTGTGGATTGAGGCATCATCAGCAGACTTATTACTGGCTTTGGTTGATGAAAGCAGATACTTTATCGAATGGACTGTGCCAGACATGGTAAAGGCGGATGACATTGACCAAGCCTGTGAATTAGTTGATTTAGGTCGTGTTTTGACCCGTTGGCTATTTCATTGGGACGAGATTTGGACTGATGCCCAACAAAAGCAATCTGCTGCTAGTCAAACACAAGATTGGTTGCGTCGGGTTTTAGAGATATCAGGTACACAGCCGGAGTCACTACGCGCTTGAGTCTCACCCAGCTTTCCTCTGATTTTTCAGAAGACTCCGCAAATACCGCCGACACTCCGCTTCTCCCCGATATACGAGAATGCGTAGGGCCTCGATTTCTTGAAGTGAACTCTCGCAGATGCGTGCGATTGCCCCTATAAGCTCTTGTTGCTTTTGCACATACTCTCGGTGCTGCTGCTCCAGTTGGTGAACTTTGGACTGAAGCTGCTCTATTTGCTCTTGCGGTTGCATCAATGCAGATTTTCTTTTAAGAGAGTAATTACTTAGTTGTACCGTCATCGTTTTGCTCCTTGTTTGATATTTGTAGTAGCGATCGCTTAGTTTTCTTGCTGGTTTGTATCTTCTTCCTTATCCTGTGTGTCCAACTCGTCCAAAGTTTCTTCACTCATCAAATTGTTTGGACGTTCTTCTGGCTCCAGGTCGTAAACATTGAAATAGTCTGTCATTGCTAATTACCGCATTTGAGAAATAAACATCATTCGTAGTTGAAAAGTCAGGAGAAGATTCAATTCGTCGATAATCCTCACTGCTGCTAACAGTCCGCAAAGTCTGTTGACAACCTCTGAAGGTTTCTCTAATTTCTGATTTGATCAATTGTATTTCCGTCGTTGTTTCTTCTAATTAATCAAGGTCAGGCAGTCGAGTCAAATGCTCAATTACAGACTGACGCTGTTTAGTGGTGAAGTATTTCTTTTCTCGAAACCATTCCCGTAGTTTGACTAGAAAATTATCATCATTCAATCAATTGTCTTCAACGTAACAATCAATAATTTCTACTAGTTCCTGATTAGTATTTTGCTGAAAATTTTGGCAATTAATACTTTCAAAGTATTCTTCTTTAAGTACCATATCCTCTGCCCAATCTGCCATGTCACCCATAATTACCTCATCTATGATTGATGTACATTAACTGAAGGTAATTGTGCTTGTACTCCCTCCATCCATGCTTGAATTGCCGATAACTCTGAAACTCCCCGTAATCCGCTATCAATGACGTGTCTTTGATAAGAATTAACAGCATGACTAAGATGGTCAAACTTATTTGCTGCCCAAGCCAAGCACATAGTTTTCACTAATTCATCAATTCTCTCGGATTCAATCTCACCGGGACTATTAACATTATGAGAATGTAGCCATTCTTTGACTAATTCTAATGGATAATCTAACAGTAGGCGAATCTCTTTAACTCGCAAATCCTGTGGATTTATTGGTGGAGAAGCTAATTGCCTAACTTGAGGTTGCTGATTACGAAATCTAATATTATTTTGTGCTGGTTCTGACTTTTTAAGAGTAACTGTGTTTTGTGCATCATCATCTTCATCAGCTGTCACTGATAAGATTGCACATACAGCATAGCGACGGGCATAAGTCAGTGCTGCACCAAATTTCTGGGAATCACTAATTTCAGGCAAGGGATAAGTGCTAGCGATACTCTCTCCCGATTCGTGATACAAATGGGTTTGTAGCACAGTTTTCGCTTCTGTTATGGATGTAGTTTGAATTACCGCTAATCCGTATTTACCAAGAGCAGGGGTAACAGCATCTAAAACTGCATCAAGCGTTGCGTATTTGTGTTTAAAATGAGGATTAATTCGGTCTTTATGGATTGGTTGAAATTCAGCCTTCGCTTTGATTAGAGCAGGGATTAGTTTTTGCATGGCTCCCCTCAAAATATTTCCAATAAATCTTGACTATTTAACGTATTGCTTAATAGTTGCAATTCGCTTCTCTTCCAAGAAATCCTCCGGCTTAAATGAATCTTGAGCTATGGGATGATTATCACCATAAATATAATCAGTGGCGTTATCTATCAAATGATAGGATGCTTGAACAAGCCATTGAGCGAGAGCAAGTTTGACTTGATTTAGAGAGTAAACTTGTCCTGAATCATGAAGCCGTTGTTGTAATTCCTGTGCCTTGTTTTCAAAAATATCCATTGTTCAGTTTTTTCCATGTTTGACAACACTTGTAAATTTCTTGCTGAACTATATTCTCCTGATTTTGCAACCTGGCTATTAGGAGAGCCTATAACTTTAACTAAGTTAAGCCCAACAGAACTATCCTTAGAACCGATTCGTGCTGATGCTTTAATCTTGTTGCAATCAGATGAAGTTGTTCTCCATATAGAGTTTCAGACTGAACCTGATAAAGATATGGGTTTTCGGATGGTAGATTACTACTTGCGGATTTATCGTCGTTTTCCTAATAAACGAATACACCAAGTTGTGATTTATTTAGATCAAACTAAGTCCGAAGAAGTTTATAAAACCACTTTTACTACCAGTAAACTTCGACATGAGTTTGAAGTAATTCGTTTGTGGGAACAACCTTCAGAGATATTTTTGGGAACCCCAGGGTTACTGCCGTTCGCTGTATTAAGTGCGACTAACAATAAAGCTAGTACACTGCAACAGGTAGCTGCGGCTGTTGATAAAATTAATGAAAGACGAACACAAAGTAATATTGCTGCTGCTACCGCAATCTTGGCCGGGTTAGTATTAGAGCAAGAAGTAATTGGGCGTTTACTCAGGAAGGACATTATGCGCGAGTCGGTCATTTATAAATCAATACTGACTGAAGGATTGGAAGAAGGGATTGAATTAGGAAGCGATAGAAAAGCCCGTGAAATCGCTCTCAACTTGTTAGCCGAGGGCATGGCTGTTGATGCGATCGCTCGACTGACTGGTTTATCGCTAGAAGTAGTACAAGAGTTACAGCAGCAGCAAACCAATGAGTAACCAACTTGAATAGGGCAAGGGGTCGCCCGTCATACCTTCATGTTGACGGGTGGGGAATTGCCATTCGTGTATTATGACCGAGCCGAAGCGAGTCATTATTGTTCAGGAGTTGATTGGTTTTCGACATATCTTTTGAGTTGTTCAACTGTGACTCCACCACAACTGGCTACAAAGTAAGAACCTGTCCACAATACAGGTTTTGTGTACACCTTACTCAACAGAGATTCAAACTCTTTACGAATCAATCGGCTAGAAACAGTTTTGAGGTTAGCAATAAATTTACTCAGTTCAATCTGTGGATGGTAACGAATCAATAGATGCACATGGTCAACTTCACCGTTAAATTCTACTAATGTGCATTCCCATTTGGTACAGGTATCTTGAAATATTTCAGCCAGCCGAGACAGCATAGCCTGATTAATAACTTTTTTTCTGTATTTAGTCACAAAAACTATGTGGGCACTAAGAGAGTAAACTGAGCGAAAACCTTTATCATACAACTCTTCCATTGAGCAGCAATAACTGATATAATTACTTACATGATTCTAACTTACTGCTACAGAATTAAACCTAGTGTTGAACAAATAGCTTTGATGTCAAATACATTAGAGCTACTTCGTCGGCACTGGAATTACGCATTAGGACAGAGGTTAGATGCATTCAACAGAACTCGTTGTCAAATTGACCGTTGCTCACTAGTTAGTGAACCAATTGGGGAGATTCCCGAAAAAGTTAATTACTACACTCAACAATCTCAGCTTAAGCAAACAAAAGAACTATTCCCGGATTACAAAAATATTTGGGCGGAGTCACAACAAGTAAATCTACAACGACTAAATCAAGCTTGGGAGAAATGGTTAATCCCTGATAAAGCAGGTAAACGTGGTGGACGCCCTCGCTTCAAAAAAACCGGAGAACTGAGGTCTTTTGTTTATCCTAGAGTTAACGATAAACGAGCTGGCGCGCATTTGAGAGATGGGGTTCTTAAACTCTCAAAGATTGGTGAAATGCCAGTAATTATGCATCGACCGATTCCGGTTGGATTTCAACTCAAAACATGCACGATAGTTCATAAGGCGGATGGGTGGTACTGCTGCATTTCAATGCAAGATGAAACTGTGCCGACTCCACTACCATTGGAGCAAGTTAAATCTGTAGTTGGTGTTGATGTGGGATTAAAAGAATTTCTCACTACTTGTTGTGGTCAAACAGTGCCAGTAGTCAAGCCCTACCGCAAAGCTCAAAATCATCTGGCACGACAACAAAGATTTTTATCACGCAAACTTCATGGGAGTAATGCTTATAAAAAACAACAAAACAAGATTGCTCTCATTCATCAAAGAGTTGTCAGAATCCGAGAAAACTTTCATTACAATAGTGCACACAATCTCGTTAATCGATATGACTTAATCGCAGTTGAAGACTTGAATATTCGAGGTTTAGCTCGTACACGACTAGGCAAATCAATTCTAGATGTTGCTTGGGGTAGCTTTATCAGCAAGTTAGAAGCAGTGGCGGTCAAACGCGGCGTACACGTTGTTAAAGTCAATCCTTATGGAACCTCACAAGAATGCTCTAGTTGTGGAGCAAAAGTACCGAAGACTTTATCTATGCGTACTCACGAGTGTTCAAAGTGCAACGCAGTTATTGATCGGGATGAAAATGCGGCCCGAAACATTTTACACAGAGCATTAAACGCGGTGGGACTTATCGTGTCTGCTGGTGGAGGCTTAGGGATACCCCGCCTGTGAAGCCAGAAGCTTGGGGCATAAATCGAGTACAACTGTCTCTATTTTAGTCTCAAGAAGCCCTCGTTATACTTGCAAGAGTTAACGCGGGAGAACGTCACATGTGTCTTCATTTCTGGATCGACATCATTGCGGGTTGACAGTTCTATCCATTCATTTGATTGAGCAATCGCTTGAATCTTCCCGTAGCACTCATTGAATTGTTGCAGCATTTCGATTGTTTTCATAAATAATTTTTCTTCAGAAATTACTTGGTTGACTTTGATACTTGAATAGATAAATTACAAAGTGAGGCATTAAGCCCCACCCATCTCTTACGCTGCCACTAACTCAGATGTTTCATTTAGCGATGCATAGTACTTTTTAAGCCGCTCCCATTCCGAGATTGTTACCTCATCTACTGGCTTATCAAGCAAGCTTTCACACGAAGTACGTTCTTGATCAACATCACCACTAGCTAAAACTTCCACCATCCGTAACGACCACACCGCCTCAGCCACAGAATCACACGGCACTCTATTCTTATGCTCTGATGACGCCCTCACTACCCACCAACTACCATCGCTGCATCCTACTTCACCCAGTTTCACATCGTTGCAGTATATTCCATCATCCATCAGGTCAAGCTCAAACTTTTCACATTCATTGGCTATCTGTGCCATGACTTCATTACCAGTTGTGCAAGCTGTTTCTGCGGTGTCTGTACTTGCTTGCTGCTCTGGCTTTGGTAAACTTCCTTGTTTGTAATGCCAAATAATGAAGCTATGGCATCTTTTATAGGTACTGTCTCTAAAAACTTCTACATGGTTCACCATTACTACCCAAGGTTGCGTTAAGTCATCGTCAATGGTGATACTTGCAATCAACTCATTAGCTGCATATACTTCATGATCACCAAAGCTAATTTCTACGGTCTTGATTTCTTCTAATGCTACAGTTTTCGCTTGTTGCTCAACATACC